>Ga0163110_10001437_pt1 | contig 12114 bp, 10 predicted proteins | sample CRUFie1St17metaG_FD_108703 | JGI IMG/M metagenome (GOLD analysis project Ga0163110, IMG submission 108703) | Marine microbial communities from the Costa Rica Dome - CRUD Field 142mm St17 metaG | ecosystem: Environmental > Aquatic > Marine > Oceanic > Photic zone | place: Costa Rica: the Eastern...
ACAGTAACATGATGCCCTGCCTTTGCAAGGTGTCCTGCCATTGGGTATCCCATCACTCCAAGTCCAATAAATGCAAGTCTTCTTGATGACATTTTTTCTCCTATGTAATTTTTTAGCTTTTGGGTAAAGTTTCTTGGTTTATATGTTTTACAAGTCCTCTATTCATCCAATAAATACGCAATAGTTTCGATGGTATGCATATCTGGTGCCAATAACAGGACCTCTTTGTTTACAATAGCCTCTGCTGGCATAAGTGTAGGATAGTAGGATTTCCCTGCTTTAATTAGGTGGTTGTGGCCCCCTGCCTCAGTATGAAGTAATATCCCTGCAGCATGGTCCCAAGGCTTTAGATGATGTGAGTATCGGGCGAAATTTAAGTTGCCGAGAGCCAAGTCTATATAATCTTTGCCAACACAACCTACACGTCTTAAATTTTGGGGGCTACCTTCAATTTCTATGATGCGTTCAGCGTATCTCTTACTTAAGGATCCTGTCATATCCTTGAGATCTGGTGGATTAGGTATTCTTAAACGTTGATTTTCCATCCAGCAACCTTGCCCTTTAACCGCACAAATAGTTGTGGCATTTAAAGGATCATGCACCCAACCCATAAGTGTTTCTCCACCATGACAATAAGCGACAATAACAGTAAAAGGTTCTCGTCCATTTGCAAAGTTGCCCGTGCCATCAAGCGGATCTAATACCCAAACGGGACTATTCCCTCTCAAACGCTCAAGGACCATAGGAGTAGACTCAACCTCCTCTTCTCCCACTGCAAGTGAGCTAGGCACCAGTTTAATCAATTTTTTCTTGAGGTATTGTTCAACTTCTATGTCTACGATAGTAACAAAATCACCGGGTGTTTTTTCTTGTATCTCATATTTTCTTAATTGACGAAATCGCGGAAGTATTAACTTTTCTGAGACACTATGAATTATCTGTGTCACACAATGGATATCAGGAAGCATAATCACCGCCTCTCAAAACGCGCCCAATTGGGAGTATCTAGTAAGACTTTTAAATAAATCCCGGTTCCCTCATCTTTGCGTTCAACTACCTCACCATGATCGTAAAGCCAAGAGAGTGATGCCCCATCGCTAGAATCTATATTTATATTATACATTGTTTTAAATTCAGCCAGTAACTCATCAATACTGCATAGTAGGTCCTGACAACCATCTCCTGTTGAGGCGGATAGTGTGATTATTTTTATTTTGGAGCGCTGGGCTTTGTTGCGTAAGATTTTTTGTTGTTCTGTAGACAATTTATCAAATTTGTTTAGCACTTCTATGTGCAACTGGTTAGTGCCAACAATACCTTGTTTTTGAGAGGATTGCAGAGGAACAGTTAAACCCAATTTAGACATTACCTGAAGGACATCACTCTTTTGCTCTTGTGAATTTCGATGAGCAGCGTCTCTAACATGAATGATAATGTCGGCTTCAATTATTTCTTCAAGCGTAGCATGGAAAGCAGTTACTAATTCGTGTGGAAGATTTGAGATAAAACCAACTGTATCAGATAGAATTACTGAACGCCCTGAAGGCAACTCAAGAGCACGCATAGTAGGATCTAAAGTGGCAAATAGTTGGTCTTTGGCTTCTAGTGTTGAACCTGTTAGTCGGTTAAAAAGAGTAGACTTACCGGCATTTGTGTAACCAACAAGAGCGACTATAGGATATGGAACTTTTCTTCGAGTTTTACGATGTAGTTCACGTGTTCGTTTTACGTCTTTAAGATCCTTTCGCAAGCGTGTAATACGCTGGTCAATTTGACGACGGTCAGTTTCGATTTGGGTTTCGCCAGGTCCGCCCATAAATCCAGCTCCCCCGCGTTGTCTCTCAAGGTGGGTCCAACTTCTAACTAAACGTGAGCGTTGATACGTTAGTGCTGCCAAGTCTACTTGCAGGCAACCCTCACGGGTTTTTGCTCGTTTGCCAAAGATTTCTATAATTAAACCTGTTCGGTCAACTACCTTACAATTCCAGAATCGTTCTAAGTTACGTTGTTGAATTGGGGTTAAGTCAACATCAATGATTACTATTTCAATTTTTTCAGAAAAAATTGTTTTGCTTATGCTTTTAACCTTCCCTCTGCCAAATAATGTTGAGGGCTTTATTTGACTGAGATTCACAATCTCAGCGCCTACAACGTTTACGTCGATTGCTTGCGCAAGATTTACAATCTCATCAAGCCGAGAATAGGGGTCGCGACCAACTATTTTGTATATTTTGACATGTGGGTGAATTACAAGACATAGTTCCCCCTCATTTTTGTTAACACGCGTTTGATTTTTTGATCTTTTTTTTTTATTGGTCAAGTGAGTTGTTTATTCAGTTTCTTCAGTTTCAGGATCAAATAACTGTACTGGCTCTGTTGGCATAATAGTCGAAATAGCATGTTTATAAATAAGTTGGGTGTGTCCATCACGTCGTAATAGAACTGAAAAAATGTCAAACCAAGTGACTATACCCTGCAATTTAACGCCATTAACCAAAAAAACTGTCACGGGCGTTTTATGTTTTCTTATGTAATTGAGAAAAACATCTTGAACATTTTGATTCTGTTTTTCGGGCGACATTTAATACCCCCCCCCTGTCTTTATTTGCCTTAAATAGGCAAAATTAATTATTTTTGTTTAAATAGTTTGATCGTTATTATTTTATATTACAATTTTTTAATTAACTTGGAAAGTGCCTGGCAATCTGAAACGTGTTGATCTGGTTGATGTTTTAAAAACTCTTCGGGTTGTGGTGGGTTTTTTCGAATGAGAATTGAAGTGAGGTTAGCAATTTTGGCACATTCCATGTCAATCTCTGTATCACCCACAAACCAGATGTGAGCGCCACTTTTTTCACCGTAACTCATCAATGCCATTATTACAGGTTCAATAGATGGCTTGTCATTCTTAGCATCACCCGCTCCTACTATGCTGGAAAAGTATTTTTTCCACCCTAAGTGACAGATTTCTTTTCGCAAGAAATCGCCTTGTTTATTGCTTACAATGCCCATGTAGATATCAAGTTTAAGTATATCTTCCAACATTTTTTGAGCACCATATATAGCCTCTAGTTGTGTGATGTGAATATCTTCAAATCGTCTATAAAAAGTCTCTGATGCTTTTTTCCAGTTTTCTCCGAATAGTTCTGGGAAGCTATCACGAAGAGATTTGCCAACACGTTTTTTTGTTTCAGTTATACTCCAAGGGTCCTTGTCAAATTTTCTTAATGTAAAGTTCAACGCATCATAAATCACTGCCCAACTATCTATCAGTGTATTATCCCAGTCGAAAAGAATTGCTTTGGGTTTTGCTAATTTCAAGTTATTTGTGCCTTAATATAATTGCCATAAAACGATAGTAATTTTGCTGTTAACAAACCAACTTTTCCGTCTCCTACAAATTTTTCGTTGATTTTTAGCACTGGTTTTACGAAGGAAGTGGTTGAAGTTAAGAAAGCTTCTTTAGCAGACTGTGCCTCCTTTAATGAAAATGCCCTTTCACACAACTTAATTTTATTTCTCTCTGCCACTTTAATGATAGAAAGGCGCGTAATTCCGTTAAGAATAGAGTTACTGACGTTGCGCGTTACAAGTTCATTTTTGTTATTAACTATCCAGGCGTTAGAGGTTGTGCCCTCTGTGATCATGCCATCTTCTTCTACAAACCATGCTTCATAACAACCGGCGCGATTTGCCTTTTCTTTAGCTAGACAGTTGCCCAAAAGGGAAACTGTCTTTATATCACGCCTTTGCCACCTAATTTCGGGAGTAGTTATGACATTGATACCATCACAAGAATCGTTAAATTTGAATGGTGAAGAGTGCCTTGCTGTGACAACAAGTGCACTATTGCTGTGATTTGGAAAGACATGATTTCGCGGAGCAACACCACGTGTAATTTGCAAGTACACAATGCCATCTCTAATACGGTTACGTGAGATGATCTGTTGTATGATAATTCTCAAGACATTTGATTCTACTGGCCAAGAAATCTCAAGTTCTTTCAGGGATCTTTTAAGACGAGACAGATGGCCCTCATAATCGATCAGTTGCCCTTTATGTGTAGCAATAACTTCATAAACACCATCGGAGAATTGATAACCACGATCTTCAATGTGAACTGAAGCTGCGTAATGTGGGATATAATTACCATTAACATAAGAAATTCGTGACATTTTGGGAGCTCTAAAAATATTCTAGTTGAACAGAGAACAGTTGTTCAACCATGCGAACTTCTTCCTCTGCGGCAAATAGGACAACACGATCTCCGGCTTGAACTACAGTATTACCCCGGGGCATTATAATTTCGTTCTCACGGACAATGGCACCTAGCAGGACGCCATCTGGTAAATTTACATCCTTTAAGGGTGTATTTACCAAGGGTGATGTTTGAAGGGCCTCAGCTTCTATCAATTCACCAAATCCCTCACGAAGTGTGTGAACAGACTGAATACGTCCTCGTCTAACATGTTGTAAAACAGTTGAAACCGTTATATTGCGTGGGCTGACAACTACATCAATACCTAAAGGGGTGACCAGCGGTTCGTAGCTAATTTTGTTGATTAATGCAATAACTCGTTTGGCACCCTGTTTTTTTGCCAATAGGGATGCTAAAATATTAGTTTCATCATCATCTGTTACAGAAATAATTGTTTCAGTCGTCGCAGCAGATGCTTCATCCAGAATTTCAGGGTCAAGCACGTCACCATTCAAAACAATAGTTCTTTCCAACTCTCCTGCTGCAAATTTTGCTCGCTCTGGGTCTTTCTCAATTAATTTAGCACGTACCCAGGGAAATTCTCTTTCCAATTGCTGGGCGAGAAGTAATCCTATATTCCCAGCACCAAAAATTAACAAACGGCGTGCTTCTGTCTCTTCATGTCCAAAGGCTACCATGGCACGTGACAGATGTTTTGTATCTACAACAAAATAAACTTCATCATCGGGCAGCATTTGATCGTCGCCTTTTGGAACAATAGGTATGCTATCGCGCATTAACCCTACTATGACAATTTTTAGTTCTGGAAAAAGTTGGGTCAATTGTCTTATGGGTGTGTGCACAATTGGACAATCCTCACCACACCGAACACCCAGCAAGCGAACTTTATCATCAATAAGGGGGATCATTTCAAGTGCCCCTGGTACTTGCAAGCGGCGCGTGACTGCGTGAGCAACTTCTATTTCAGGAGAAATTATAACGTCAATCGGCATGTGGGCACGTGAAAACAAGTTTGCCCAAATTGGCATCAGATAGCTTTGATGACGCACACGAGCTATTTTTGTTGGTACGTTAAAAAGGGAATGTGCAACTTGACAGGCAACCATGTTGACTTCGTCAGCATAAGTAACTGCAATAATCATATCAGCATCGGAAATGCCAGCAAGTTCAAGAATATCTGGTCGTGAAGCGTGACCAACGACACCCTGAACATCAATATTATCGCTGATTTGCCGGACAAGTGTAGATGATTGGTCGACAATGGTGACATCATTGTTTTCTATCGACAATTGGCGAGCAATGCTGGAGCCAACTTCACCAGCTCCGCATACAATTATTTTCATATTTGAAAATTCCTCGTTTCCTCAGTTTCAATAGACGTTTTCACAAAGATTTGTCTTTAAAAGAAATATTTAACGATTTTAATTTTCGGTGTAATGCAGAACGTTCCATACCAATAAATGAAGCTGTGCGTTTAATGTTGCCACCAAATCTGTTGACCTGTGTATTTAAATATTCTTTTTCAAATAATTCTCGGGCTTTTCTTAGTGATAATCCCATAATTCCATTTATGTTATCAATTTTTCCATTATTCAGATCAGAATTACAGAAACTTATCTCTGAAGGTAACATTGAAGCTCCCATTGGCTCGGTGTCCTCTCCCGGCGCCATTATAAGAAGTCTTTCAATCACATTTCTGAGTTCACGTACATTTCCTGGCCAGGGATATGCTTGTAAAGCGGCCACTGCATCATCTGCTAGTAATCTTACAGGACGTCTTAGATTGATTGCAGCTTGTTGAATAAAGTGTTCTGCCAGTTGGGAAATATCCTCTACTCGTGCGTTTAGAGGTGGAAGTGTTATTGGAACCACACTCAACCGGTAAAATAAATCTTCACGGAAATTGCCATTATTCATTTCATCGCCGAGGTCCCTACTGGTTGTAGCAACGACCCGGACATCAACCTCAACTTTTGTGGAGCCCCCAATTCGTTCAAATATTTGCTCTTGTAATACACGAACAATCTTGCCTTGAGTTTCAAAGGGCATGTCCCCAACTTCGTCAAACAAAAGAATTCCTTTATGAGCTGCCTCTAACTTCCCTATTTTCCGTGTAAGTGGATCATCATCAGTTCCTTCAATACCAAATAATTCGATCCCAACACTATCTGGTTCCATTGATGCGCAATTAAGAACGACAAAGGGTTCACCAGCTCTGTCTGAAAGTTTATGCATCAGGCGGGCGGCCACTTCTTTACCGGAACCTGCAGGACCAGAAATAAGAACCCTTGAATTAGTTGGAGCTACCTTGCTAATTTGTTGTCGCAGTTGATTTATGGCCACAGATCCTCCAATTAATTGGTCTTCTGTACCTGCACGCTCCCTGAGCTCCTCATTTTCACGGCGCAGGCGTGAGGCTTCGAGGGCCCGCGCTGATATGACTAGAAGACGGTCGGAATTAAATGGTTTTTCAATGAAATCATAAGCACCCATATTTATGGCTGTTACAGCTGTTTCTATGTTTCCATGGCCGCTCATCATAACAACTGGAATTCTAGAGAAATCTTTTTGTAATATTTCCAATATCTCAAGGCCATCTAGCGAACTGCCCTGAAGCCAAATATCAAGTAAAACAAGACTTGGTTTATGCATTTTTAGAGCTGTCAGTGCTTCATCACTGTTAGCTGCTTTGTGGGTCAGATAACCCTCATCTTCCAGGGTTCCTGACAGTTGTTCTCGAATGTCCGCTTCATCATCAATGATTAGTATTTCAGAGGACATCACAAAAGTTCCATTTTTGTTCTCGTTTTTTCTTTCTCTTCGTTAGGATGAAAAAGTAATTTTATTGTTGCACCGCCCTCGTCATTGTTTGATAAGATGAGCTTTCCATTGTGGTCTTCCATAATTTTTTTTACAATTGCAAGGCCAAGGCCTGTGCCTCCATCACGGCTTGTAACGTAGGGCTCTGTAAGATTTTCCCACCCTACTTCAGGTAAACCAGGACCATTATCACAAATGGCAATAGCTATTTGAGGAAGATTATTCGATAGATTTTGACTTAATGAGCAACAAATAACACCCTTTTTCTCTCCATTTTGGTTAGAAACTGACTCCGCAGCATTTTTTAGTAAGTTAGTCATGGCTTGACTAATTTGCAGACTGTCACAACGCAGATATACAGGGGAATCTGGAAGGTCTATTTGGTAATCTATATTGTTATGTCTATTACGCTCTAAAAATACCGCTCTGTGACAGATTTCAGACAAATTTTCATTTTTTAAAGTAGCTTGGGGCATTCTTGCAAAAGAAGAAAACTCATCAACCATTTTTCCAATCTCTTCCACTTGACGTATTATAGTATCCGTGCAGAGTGAGAACGTATCTGGATCATTTTTTATGTGTTTCATGTATCTACGTCTTAAGCGTTCAGCAGAAAGCTGAATTGGTGTGAGAGGATTCTTTATTTCATGAGCAATTCGACGTGCGACGTCTGCCCAAGCAGCTTTGCGTTGAGCAGAGAGAAGTAGTGTCACATCATCAAAGGTAACCACATACCCTAGGGTTTTTATGCCAAGTTTTTCAGCGGCAATGTTGACAAGCAAAATACTGCTTTGTCCATTTCGCTCAATCTTAATCTCCTCAGAAAGCACTTTATCTGGGCGTTTCCTGATTTTTTTAAGTAATTCCGAGATTTCAGGCATTATAGTCAATAGATCTTTGCCTATTTCGTTTTCTAACTCCATGCCAAGTAATTTTGAGGCAGATCGATTAGGAAGATGAATGCAACCTTTATCGTCCAAACCAATTACACCAGCTGAAACTCCAGTGAGCACTGTCTCCGTAAAACGAATTCTTTCATCAAGTTGCCTGTTTGCTTCGACCAAACCCTGTTGTTGTCGTTCAAGTTGGGATGTCATTCTGTTGAAAGAACGACCCAATATGCTTATTTCATCAGTTTTTGAAGTTTCTGGTACTCGAGCGCTTAAATAACCTTTTGAAACTTTGTTAGAAGCCAGAATTAAACCTGAAATAGGCCTCGACAGTTGTCCTGCTAGTGTCATCCCAACCCACACTGCTGCCATCAATAGTAATAAGGCAACTACTACAAAAATCATTACAAAGGTTATTTTGATACCTTCTTGTTTTTCTTCAAGATTCTTGTACTGATCTACTGCGCGCGCGGTTCTATCAATATACTCTATGACTTGAGGGTCAATAAAACGCCCAGCAAGGAAATAAGCGTCTAAGAAGCGATCGAGTTTTACAATAGCACGTACCCTATCCTCTTCAATACTAAGAACAACAACACGCCCTTTTGATGCTTCTTTCATTGCTTTATCTGGCAGGAGGTCAAACTCGAGCGATTGGCTGAAAGCAGATCTTGCAAGGACGCGGCCACTGCCATCAACGACAAGAGCTTCTTGAAAAGACCTAATGCCTGCCTGACGTGAGAGATAAGTATTAAATCCTCGTGGGTTTTGCATTAGCATTGCTGCTTCATTGTTTAAGTCGTTTGCAGTTGCGAGAACATCTGCTCGGATATTTTGTTGGTGCTCATGTAAGTAAGATCTGGCAACTGAATGTGAAGAAGAGAGGGCTGTGCTAACCCTTTCGCTGAACCAGTTGTGAATTCCGAAATTTAGAAATAGTGCTGAAAAAACTGCTACTAATATTGCAGGTGTTATAGCAACAAATCCAAACATAAGTACAAGACGGGTGTGAAGACCTGATCCAGCTCGACCCTCGCGTTGATCTAGCCATATTGACACTAATCGAAGGGAAACAATGACCCCAAGTAATAATAACAGAAATGCATCCAAATAGAGAAGCCAAAGAACTGTCTCAGGATTTGGTGTATCTTGCCAACCCATCATAACTGCAACGGTTGCGGCACAGGAAGCGACGGCTAAAGCAGCTAGAGTGAGGGCTAACTTCTGACTTAAACCTGGGCGCTGCCATATCATTCCACTATTACCGTCAAGCTTTATATTTTGATTTGAAGTTAAAGTCATTTAGCGCCTCTGACGACTGAAATACTCAGCTCACGTATTTTTTTCCGCAAGGTATTTCTATTTAAACCAAGTATATCCGATGCTTTAAGCTGGTTGCCACGGGTTGCCTGTAAAGTAAGCATTATTAAAGGACGTTCAACTTCCTTGAGTATTCTTTCATATAAACCTGTTGCAGGTAACATATCTCCGTGAGAGGAAAAGTAGGTGCTTAAGTGCTCTTCAATTGAGCTAGATAGCCCCTCGGAACCATCAACATTATCCATTGTTGAGCCTGATGTATCAGCAAGTTCAGTTTCAATAACTTCAATATCGATGATTTCCTGTGAATAAAGGGCGCTCAAGCGTTGCATCAAATTCTCAAGTTCACGGACATTACCAGGCCAACGGTAATTTTTTAACCTATCTAAAGCCCGGCTATCTATACTTTTAAGAGGTAAGCCCTTGAGCGTAGCTTGATTAAGAAAATGTGAGACTAACTCTGGAATATCATCTGCGCGGGCTCGTAAAGGAGGCAAGCGAATGGGTACTACATTTAGGCGAAAGTATAAGTCCTCTCTGAAAAGCCCTTGTCTAATTAATTGCTCAAGGTCGTGATGAGTTGCAGCAATTATTCGAACATTTGTGCGTATTGGAGTCCGCCCGCCAACTGTTGTGTACTCTCCTTCCTGAAGCACACGAAGAAGTCTTGTTTGAGCCTCTGCAGGCATATCCCCAATTTCATCGAGGAGGAGCGTCCCCCCTTCTGCAAGCGCAAATTTACCTGTCCCTCGCTGTATTGCTCCAGTGAAAGCTCCTTTTTCATAACCAAACAACTCACTTTCAATGAGGTCACGAGGTATTGCGGCCATATTTATTGCCACAAAGCCATTTTTTCTTCTTTTACCGTAATCATGCAGTGCCTTAGCAACCAATTCCTTCCCAGTGCCAGACTCACCGGTTATCATCACCGACAGGTCAGTATTCATAAGTCTAGCTAGCGTGCCATAAATTTCCTGCATAGCTGCTGAGCGACCTATGAGAGGTAAGGTTTCCACGGTTCCACCAGATGAAAACTGGCCTTCAGGTAAATGATCAAAAGAAAAGTCTGATCTTACTTCAAGTGCTTTCTTAACAATTGACAGAAACTCATTTAAATCAAATGGTTTTGGTAGATATTCAAAGGCTCCTCTTTCGGTGGCTTTAAGTGCTGTAAGTAGTGTATTCTGGGCGCTCATGACTATGATTTTTAGTTCTGGACGAATTTTGCGAATGCGAGAGACCAAATCAAGGCCATTCTCATCTGGCATAACTACGTCAGTCACAATCAAGTCACCATCACCGTCATTTACCCATCGCCATAGGGTTGCGGCGTTACCTGCGGCTTTTACTTCATAGCCAACTCTTCCTAATGCTTGGGTAAGAACTGTACGTATAGCTGCATCATCATCTGCAATAAGTATTGTATTACCGCTCATGAGTTTTCTTTTTTCTTTTCTGGAGACATATCAACAGGTAACATTACATGAAATATAGTTCTAGATGGTTGGCTCTCCAATTCAATGATTCCTCCATGGTCATCAATTATTTTAGCTACCAATGCCAATCCCAGGCCAGATCCCTCAGTTTTATTCGTTACAAAAGCGTCAAACATAAAGCTTTGAATGCTCTCAGAAACACCCTCGCCATTATCTTGAATACTTATTTTTAAGGGAAGATGAACTCTTGAGTTACTTCCCGGTAATGCGAAACGCACCCCATGTTTGTAAGCAGTTGTTATACTAATTTCGCCTCCAGATCCGCTTATAGCTTCTGCAGCATTCTTTATCAAATTTAAGAAAACCTGAACTAATTGATCCTTGTCACCCAACACAAATGGTAAAGATGGGTCATAGTTTTCAACAAATTTAACGTGACTTGCGAAACTACTTTCTCCAAGCTTTCGAACCCTTTCAAGAACTTGGTGTATATTTACAGCCTGACGATTAAGAGGTAATCCATCGGAAAATATATCCATACGATTTATTAGAGCAACAATTCGGTCAGTTTCATCTCGTATTAAGCGGGCTAATTCTTTGTCCTCTTCAGATGCATTGTCTTCTAACAATTGTGCCGCACCGCGGATTCCTGACAGTGGGTTTTTAACCTCGTGGGCTAGCATTGAGGCGAGGGCTGAAACCGAACGCGCTGCACCGCGATGAGTCAATTGACGGTCTATTGTCGCAGCAATCGAACGTTCTTGTATTGAAATAATAATAAAATTGGGGTGATCGGGTAGCGGACCTGCATGAACATTCACAAGGTGATCACCAATGCGCGGAGTTTTAAGTGGCAAACTATACTCAGAAACAGCGGTCCCACTTGTTTTTACTTGTTTCAGCACTGCCATAATTTGACTGTCTGAAGGAATTAGATTACTGACGGTTTGGCCTATCAAATGCGACGCACTTCCCTGAAAAAACTGTTCACCCGCATTATTCAGATAACTCACTGTGTCATCAGTCGATATGACCATGATCGATGAGGTTAAGGCGTTCAGGATTGCCTCAAAATCTGGTAATTGTGTCGTCTTGATTGGCTGCGCTTTCAACGATGCCAGTTTAGTCATATTAAGCAGCTTTCAGTTCAATTAGTGGTTCATAGAATTTTTTAATCATCTTGATCACACTACTTGCATTTGTGCCTGACATGACATCAGCGCGAAAGTCTGCAGAACCAGGCAAACCTTTTGAGTACCAACCTATATGTTTTCGAGCGATGCGAATTCCAGCATGGCTTCCATAATGAGATAAAATTCCATTGTAATGTTCTAATAACATAGAAAGTTGCTCTTCGAGCGTGGGGTCAGGAAGTAATACTCCGGTTCTTAAATAGTTAATTACTTGACTTGGAAACCATGGGCGGCCG
>Ga0163110_10001439_pt1 | contig 12112 bp, 13 predicted proteins | sample CRUFie1St17metaG_FD_108703 | JGI IMG/M metagenome (GOLD analysis project Ga0163110, IMG submission 108703) | Marine microbial communities from the Costa Rica Dome - CRUD Field 142mm St17 metaG | ecosystem: Environmental > Aquatic > Marine > Oceanic > Photic zone | place: Costa Rica: the Eastern...
ATTAATCCAATACCAATACCGGCACCAATTACTGCTAACCCTGCTCCCATAGTGAGACTCCTTTTTTTGTTAGTGATCTACGTGTATAGCCATTCCAATAAAAACGGCTGTTAATAATGCAAAAACATATGCTTGTATTACTGCAACCAACAATTCAAGCATAGTTAAACCAAGCGCTAAAGAGACTGAAAAAGGTGCAATACCAAACCCTGCAAGCCCTCCCAGTTCTGCTGTAGCACTAAAAATAAACGTTATAAAAATAATTAAAGCTATGTGACCGCCCATCATGTTACCTGCCAACCTTAGCGTTAAGGCTAATGGACGTATAAATAAACCCATAAATTCTATTGGTACTACAATAAAGTATAAAGGTAAAGGTAGGCCAGATGGTGCTAAGTTTTTCCAATGTTGAACAAAACCATATTTCTTGATTCCAGCATAAATGAATGCAAAGAAAGTTATGGTTGCAATTGCAAAAGTTACATTAACATTGGCTGTTACAGTGTGACCACCCTTAGATAATAAATATAAAATGTTATCCTTATTTAATAATTCTGTGTTTGCTCCTATCTTTCCTAGAAGACCTGTTAAATCAAATATAGGTATTAGGCCTAGAATATTGCCAAATAATACAAAAAAGAAGATGGTGTAAACTAATGGCGCCCAATCCCTATACTCTTTATCACCAATGAAATTTTTGAGAACGTCATCTCTAAGATAAAGGACAAACATTTCAACAATACTCATAAATTTGTTTGGAATATTTTTTTTATGAGAAATATAGCCTTGAACCAACATAATAATTGTTGAAACCGATACAAAAGAAACAAAAAATAATAAGAAAACATGTTTTGTAATTCCAAGATCAATATAAAACATTGAATCAGGTGTCAAACCAAAGAAACTTGAAATCTTTTCAGACAAAGAATTTAAGAATTCGAATTCAAAGATGTTTTTTTTGCTATTTGCAACGTGATCAATTGCATACTGTGGAGCTTGATCCATTGTCCATTCTTTACCAATTTTGTCACCAATAAACATCGACGAAATATAAATAAAAACTTATGAGGAAAAACAGAAAAAAAAGGTTAAATCTTAATTATTATTTTTGACGTGCATATATGCTCGAAAAGATGCATAGAAAACTCCAATAAATACTAACAAAATTCTAAGAAATATGCTCTCCAAAAAATAAAATGAAATAACTAAACATGAGATAACAATTCCAATAAACTCAAAGTAAACTGAATAACTTTCAGCTAATATTGTGCTTAATGATTTTTTTTTATTCATCAACAATTATATCGCATCTACCTGAAAATTGTGCCCCGTCCTCAATAGTCAATACCTTATACTGAAGATTACCGACTAGCTCACAACCCTTTAGAAGCTCTGCAGGTCCATTTATTACAGCATCTCCTTGAATGTAACCATTGATTTGAATCATAGATGCTTGAACGTCGCCAAAAATTTTACCATTTTTTGATAATTGAATTGCACCTTCAGTAATTACTGATCCCCTAATTTCTCCATAAATAGTCACATTACCTTTTAATGTTATATCTCCATCAATTGAAACATCTTCAGCAATAATTGTTTGACTATTATTTGGTTTACTCAACAGTTTCATCATTGCCTAATTTATCAGATTTTAGTTTAAAATCTTTATAAAATGTTGTTGGATTAATTACTTTACCATCTTTCCAAATTTCAAAATGAAGATGAGGGCCAGAAGACATACCTGTATTACCCATTTTTGCTATAACATCACCTTTTTTGACAAAATCTCCCTTTAAATTAAAATTTTCCTGGTTATGATAATAATGTGATATATATCCATTTTGGTGATCAATAATTAAAAAATTCCCAAAATCTTTTGAAAAATCACTAAAGATTACTTTGCCATCAGCAACAGCAAAAATAGGTGTTGATTCTTCATTAACAATATCCAAACCAAAATGCTTTTCTTCTTCATTAAATTCTCTACTAATCAAGCCATTTGTTGGATCATGGGTAGGTAGATTATTAGTAACTATATATCTTATTTTATCTTCATCTAAATTATGATTTTCGTTTGTACCTATTATAGAGTCTATATATGACTTCATAAGTGAGATTTCATCAATGGTTTCATCAATATTATTAATTATTTCTTTTTGCTGCTTAATTTCATTATTTATCGCTGTTATTCTTAAATATTCTTTAACAATAGGTGATGAAAAAAATAAAAGTGACACTGAGCTCAAAAACAGAATTGCGACAACTGATAATGAAGCAATTAGAGTGGTTTTTGAAAACTCGATCTGAAACGTTTTTTCAGTAAAAGGTGAAATGAATAGAATTTTGTATTTACTCAATTTCATTATTAATCTGGTTTAATTGATTCTAGCTTTTCAATAACTCTTGAAATAGTGTCTTTACTAAAGTTTATTTTAATAAATCCACTTTTATTCTTTTTGCTTTGATTAATAACTACTTTTTCACCAATTAATCTTGAAAGTTTGTTTTGAATAGCAGAAAGCTGTGGAGATAGTTTCTTTTTTGATGACGCTAAAGATTCAACTTTTCGTACAGATAGTTTTTCCTTTCTCAATTTCTGCCATAATTGTATCATACCTTGAGAAGTCTTTTTTTGCAAAATGGCTCTTGCTTGACCAGCGTTTATTTCTCCTTTAAGAATACTATCTTGTATCTGCTCAGGTAACTTTAGCAATCTTAAAGAATTTGAAACAGCCGGTCTTGATTTACCCACCGTTTTAGCAATTTCTGTAATTGAAGATTCGAGACTTTCTTTAAGAAAATGATAAGCTTTTGCTTCTTCAAGAGGATTCAAGTCTTCTCTTTGAATATTTTCTATTAATGCCATATACATAACATCTTCATTGCTTTTGGCATCAATGACATAAGCTAAAATTCTTTTCTTTTTTAAAAGAATATGGGCTTTATACCTTCTTTCACCTGCAACAATGATATATTTATTTCCGATTTGCCTAACAGTAATTGGACTTATTAGTCCTTTCTCATCAATAGATTGGGCTAACTGCTTAATTGATTTATCATCAAACTTTTTTCTTGGCTGGTCTGGGTTAGGATTTATTTTACTTAGTAAAATACTACTTTGATTAAAACTTTCTGCTTTTTTTTCTGGTGTTAATAAAGCTCCGAGACCTTTACCAATATTATTTTTTTTCATTTTAAAATTTCCATAGCTAATTGCATATAATTTTTTGCTCCAGAACAATTGACATCATACATAATTGCTGGTTTACCATCATCTGGCGCTTCTGCTAATCTAATATTTCTATTAATTTTTGTCTTAAATAATTTATTTTTGAAATTTTTCTTAAGCAAATTTTCAACCTTTTTCGATAACCTAAGTCTTTTTGAATGCATTGTTATTAATATACCTAAAATGCTCAGCTTGCTATTGATATTTTCTTTAACAATATTTATTGTCTCCTGCAGACTTTTAAGTCCCTCCAAAGCAAAGAATTCGCTTTGAATCGGTATAAGAACATCAGTTGACGCGGTAAGTGAATTAAGAGTTAATAATCCAAGTGAAGGTGGACAGTCAATTATAATAAATTGATAATCTTTTTTAACCTTATTAATAAGTTTTAATAGAGTTTTTTCTCTATTTCGAATATTAACAAGCTCAACCTCACATCCAACTAAATTAGTATCTGACTTTATAAAGTGCATGTATTCAAGATTAGTTTTTGATATCACACTTTTTATAGATTTAATTCCTGACATTGCTTCATAAATGGAAAAGTCATTCTCCAAGCCAAAGTTTGATAGGCCGGTGGTTGCATTTGCTTGAGGATCATAATCGATAAGTAGTGTTTTCTTCTCAAGGATAGCTAAACTTGCTGCAAGATTAATAGCAGTTGTTGTTTTACCAACACCGCCCTTCTGATTTAAAATTGAAATAATTTTCATGCGAACAAAAATTTAATTGGTTATGACGCCTAATACAAAGTTTTTAAAAAATCATTCCATTTAAGTTAACTTAGGGTATGTCAAAAAAAATTCTCATAACAGGATCAAATGGTGAGATTGGATATGAAGTTCTATCTTTTCTTTCAAAAAAAAATGATAACATAATTGCTTTAGACATTAATCACTCCAACAAAAAATTTAAAAATGTAAATTATATTCAAAGCTCAATAAATGATTACGAGGTCATAAAGAAACTTTTTTCAGAAAATCAAATTTCAGAGGTTTATCATTTTGCCGCTCTTTTAAGTCAAACTGCAGCTAAAAATCCACAACTTGCTAAAGAAGTGAATGAAAAGGGTTCTCAAATATTAATGGATTTATCTTTTGAGCATGGAAAAAATAATAATAATTATGTAAAAATTTTTTTTCCAAGCTCTATTGCAGTTTATGGTCCAAGAAAATTAAAAAATGCTTCTGAATTGGATATTATAAAGCCAACAACTATTTATGGAAAAAATAAATTAGCAATTGAACAGTACGGTTTGAAAAAAAATATTGAAAGTGAAAAAAATAACTCAGGTATTGATTTTAGGGCAATCAGGCTACCTGGAGTAATCAGTCCTATTAAAATTCCTTTTGGAGGAACTACGGACTTTGCGCCACAAATGATTCATTCAGCATTTAAAGGTGAAAAATTTATATGCAAAGTTTCGAAAGATACATCCCTACCATTCATAAGTATAGAAAAAGCAGTTCAAGCAATAATTGATTTAATGGAAGTAGTAAAATTTAATTCAGTTTCTAGAGTTTTTAATATTGAAGAAGCTAATTTTTCAGCTCAGCAACTAGAAAATTTATTAATAAAACATTTTGACTCTTTTTATGTCGAATACGTAATTGATGATAAATTTCAATCTGTTGCAGATACATGGCCTTCAAGTTTAAATTGTGATTTAGCAAAAATGAATTGGAAATTTGATAAGCAAATAAGTTTTAAAAAATTTATTGTAGAATATTTAATACCATTAACGAAAAAATATTATGAAGAAAATAGATAACATATTACAAGATCAACTTATTGATATAAAAAACCAGGGTCTTTATAAACAAGAAAGAATAATAGAAACTGCACAGGAAACAGAAATTGATGTTTTAGGAAAAAAGGTAATTAATTTTTGTGCCAATAATTATTTGGGTCTTGCTAATAATGAAGATATCAGAAAAGCTGCAGTTGATGCTATTAATGAATGGGGATTTGGCTTAGGATCAGTGAGATTTATATGTGGAACTCAAACTATTCATAAAGATTTAGAAAATCAGATTAGTAAATTTTTAAAAATGGATGATACTATCTTGTATTCTTCTTGTTTTGATGCTAATGGTGGTTTGTTTGAAACTATTTTGGGACCTGATGATGCTATTTTTTCAGATGAACTAAATCATGCATCAATAATTGACGGAATAAGACTGTGTAAAGCTCAAAAATTTGTCTATAAAAATTGCAATATGGATGATTTAGAACTTAAACTTAAAGAATCAAAAGCAAGGGTCAAAATGATTGCTACTGATGGAGTTTTTAGTATGGACGGAACAATTGCGCCGGTAGATAAAATTGTTGAGATCGCTAAAAAATATGACGCAATAACAATGGTAGATGATTGTCATGCAACTGGCTTTTTAGGAAAAACTGGGAGAGGCAGCGCTGAATATTTTAATGTTCTTGAAGAAGTTGACATCATAACATCAACTTTTGGAAAAGCTCTTGGAGGAGCTTCAGGAGGTTTTGTTTCATCGTCATCTGAGATAGTAGATACACTGAGACAAAAATCAAGGCCATATCTTTTTTCAAACAGCTTAGCTCCTGCATTAGTTGTGGCTTGTAAAAAAGCCATTGAATTAATTCAAGAAAATATATCGTTAATAAATAAACTTAGTGAAAATACGAAATATTTTAGGAGTAATTTATCTGAGCTGGGATTTGAAATTAAAGGAAGTGACCACCCGATCGTTCCGGTTATGATCTATGACGCAAAAAATGCAGTTAAACTTTCTGAAATGTTATTACAAAGTAATATTTATGTTATTCCATTTTCATTTCCAGTTGTTCCTAAAGGTGAAGCCAGAATTAGAGTTCAATTATCATCTTCTCATACTACAGAACAACTTGATAAAGCAATTGAAGCATTTAATGATTGTGGTAAAAAGCTTAACATTATTTAAAAAAAAAGTAAAAAAAGGAACATATTGTATTAAATTCTCAAACTTATGAATAGCGCAATAAGAAATAGATTATTACTCATTTTATTCATTTTTGGATTAGGAGTGTACGCATTACTTCCTTCATTACGTTTTGCACTAATGAGTGAAGATGTCAAATCAAATTTAACCGAAGAGCAGTTAAACTACTTTGAAACGAAATCAATCAAACAAGGTTTGGATTTAAAAGGTGGTATTTACATTGTCTTGGAAGTTGATTTACCTCAATTAGTTGATAATTTGGCAAAAAATAAAGATAAAAAATTCAATGAATTTGTTGATGATCTTCGTGATGATTATAATGATAGTACATTAGACTTTTTCACAATGTTTGAGGAAGAAGCAAATAATAAAGATATAAAGCTTCCTAGATACTTTATCAGTTATGGAAAAACAAAAGAACAAATAATATCTGAACTTTCATTGCAATCCGAGGATTCTATTAAAAGAGTCATAGAAATCATCCAAAACAGAGTTGATCAATTTGGTGTAGCAGAACCAACTATACAAAAACAAGGTAATAATAGAGTAATAGTTGAGTTGGCAGGTATTAAAGATCCAGAGAGAGCAAGAGACTTGCTTCAGAGTACTGCATTGCTTGAACTAATGATTGTAAAAAGTATTGAAAGTACTACATCTATTATTAGGCAAATTGATAATGTTGCAACAGTGTCTGTCAAAGAAGATAAAAAAGAAAGTATTAATGAACTATTTACGGATGAAGAAACATCTGGAAATCTTACCTTTTCATCAAAATTAATTTCAATTGGCGGGGACCTCGCAGTTTCTGCAGATGACTTAACATCACTCAAAGAGATTCTAGATCAAAACGAAGTGAAACAAATTCTTGAGGCTACTAATAGTTTAATTTTAACTAGCAACTCATCAATTAGCTTGGTCAATGAACTAGGTAGTGAAGAAGAATTTTATAGATTATACCACTTATTTGACAATGCTGAATTAACCGGTGGAGTTATTGATGACGCGCAAATGAGACTTAGTCAATCTGGAGTTACTGCTGGACAAGCTGTAGTCCAAGTTGAAATGAATAGTGAAGGATCAAGGGAATGGGCTAGAATAACTGGTGCCAACATTAATAATAGAATTGCTATAGTTTTAGATAGAAAAGTCCACATGGCCCCTGTAATTAGAAGCCAAATTTTTGGTGGAGGAACAGTAATTGAAGGTCTTGATTCAATTGAAGAAGCAGAAGATATTGCAATTGTTTTAAGAGCTGGTGCACTTCCTGTGCCTGTAAATATTGCTGAAGAAAGAACAGTTGGTGCTTCATTGGGTGCTGATTCAGTTTCTCAAGGAACATTATCAATGATTATTGGATTATTATTAGTAGTTATTTTCTTAGTTCTTTTCTATCGCCTTTCAGGACTTGTAGCAAGCTTTTCTGTTCTATGGACACTTATTTTATTGCTGGGTGTGCTTGCATTACTTGAAGCGACACTGACATTACCAGGAATTGCTGGTTTAATATTAACAGTAGGTATGTCAGTTGATGCAAATGTAATTATTTTTGAAAGAATTAAAGAGGAACTTAGAAACGGAAAATCAGTCAGATCTGCGATTGATTCAGGTTATGAAAGAGCAATCACTACAATTGTTGATGCAAATTTAACAACAGGTATTGCTGCTGCTGTATTATATCAATATGGAAGCGGACCAATCAAAGGTTTTGCAACTGTTCTTTTCTGGGGGATAGTAGTAAGTATGTTTACAGCCATAATTGTAACAAGATTTGTTTTTGACTTTACTACCTCTTCAAGAAATATTGAAAAATTGAGTATATAATTATGAAATTTATGGAAAATACAAAAATTAATTTTATGGCTTATAAGTCATTTGGCTTTGCCATCTCCTCTATTTTAGCTGTTGGCTCGATTATTGTATTGTTAACAGGTATTAACTTGGGTATAGATTTTAAAGGTGGTACCGCTGTTGGAGTTAGCTTTTCAGAAGAAATCAGCATTCAGGAAGTAAGGGCTTCTTTAAAGAACGTAAGTGTTGAAAATAAAATTTATGATCTAAGCGGTGAAGAGATAAAATACTTTGGTGAAAAAAATGATATAATGATTAAAATTAAATCATTAGATAACCAACCAGAAAATTTTGGACAAATTGTAATTAATCATTTATATGATTCCTTAAATGAGAAAGCCCCTAAAGACAAAAATGAATTTATTTTATCTCTGGGGTCTGTAAGTCCTAAAGTCGGTTCTGAATTAAGTGGAAAAGCACTATGGTCAGTTATATCTGCTCTAGTATTAATTCTTTTTTATATATCAGTGAGGTTTGAATTTAAGTTTGCTCTTGGTGCTATATTAGCTCTTATACATGATGTAGTTATCACGCTTGGAGTATTTTCCTTAACAGGATATGAAATAACGTTAAGTACAGTTGCTGCATTTTTAACTATTGTTGGTTATTCCTTAAATGATACCATTGTCATTCTTGATAGAATCAGAGAAAATATGAAGTCATCAGGAACTGTCATGTTTGAAGCAACAATTAATAAAAGCATAAATCAATCGTTAAGTAGAACTCTTATTACATCCTTAACTACTCTATTAGTTATTATGGTTCTATTAATCTATGGTGGTGAAGTTATTAGACCATTTTCTTTCACAATGCTTGTTGGAGTTATTATTGGTACTTATTCTAGTATTTATATAGCTAGTGCTTTATTAGCATACATTTATCAAAATTCTAAATAATGAATAAAAAAATTTTGTTTCCATTTATAGCTCTATGCTTAATTTGGGGATCCACTTGGTATTTTATAAAAATTTCTCTTAATGCAGGTGTACCACCATTCTATGGTGTAGGACTAAGATTCTTTTTTTCCGGCTTATTATTCTTAGCATACATTTATTATAAGAAGCTCGAAATTCCCTTTTCAAAGCAAGCAATAAAATTATACTTATCTTTTGGTCTTCTAAATTTTAGCCTTTCTTATGGTATGACTTATTGGGCAACACAGTACATATTTTCGAGCATATCTTCTATACTTTGGGGTTTATTCCCACTTTTCACAAGCTTAATGGCACATTTTATGATTAAAGATGATCCGGAAGAAAGGCTTAATAAAAGTAAAATTAGTGCTTTATTTGCCGGTCTTTGTGGGGTTGTAATAATGAGTTTAAATCAAGAAATTGATTTAGCCTCTCAATCTTTTTCCGCAATTTTAGTTCTTATATCAGTAATAATAATTGCCGCCTATCCAAGCGTATTGTATAAAAAATACAGTGATGAAGTAGGTCCTTACCAAATGAATGCAGTTTGTCAAATTCTTACAGGATTTGTGATGCTAGGATCATCATATATTGTTGGTGAAGATACTTCCGTAATCATTTGGAATAATGAATTAATATTAACAACACTATATCTCATTATATTTGGCGGGTTTATTTCATGGGGTATTTATTTTTGGTTATATCAATTTCTTAACGTCACTCAAGTAACGTATGTCGCTATATTTCCACCAATTGTTGCAATATTTTTGGGTTGGGTTTTTTTAGGAGAAATTCTTTCTACAAAAGAAATTATAGGTACCTTATTTATTCTTGGAAGTTCAGTACTTATCTATAGGAAATAGATTCTATTTCTTTATAAATTGGGTTATGTTAGAAAAAATAAAGTCAAATCTTCTTGCAGGTATCGCAACTATAGTTCCACTAGCATTAACTGTTTACGTAATACAAGTTACCTTAGAGGTCACAATTTGGATTGGCGGTACTGTTGCAGAACCTTTACAAAGATTTGTTGATGTTACTTTTCCAGGTTTTGGACTACTTAGCTCATTAGTTGGTTTAATTATTGTATTTTTGGCCTTAATTATTTTTGGAGCTTTGGCAAGAAATGTAATTGGCAAAAGAGTTGTTACTTGGGTTGAAGGGATTTTCAAAAAAATTCCATTAATTGACTCAGTATATGGAACAACAAAACAAATTATTGAAACAGTATCTGGATCAACAAGTGAATCATTTCAAAAAGTTGTTTATATCGAGTATCCAAGAAAAGGTATGTGGACTTTGGGATTCGTTACTAGTGAATCAACTAATGAATCAAATGAGGAGTTTTATCATCTTTTCGTTCCTACAACCCCTAATCCAACTTCGGGATATTTTGTTATTATTGCCAAAGAAGATACATCTCCAGCAGATGTTGATGTTGAAGAAGCGTTTCGAATAATTGTATCCAGTGGACTTATTGGCGGAAATAAAAATTCTATTGTAAAATAAAAAAGGAGCACAAATGTGCTCCTTTTTTGTAATAAATAATGTCAAAGATATAAAGCTATTTAGCCTCTACCTCTTGCCATTGGTGCACGTGATACATCTCCATCTTTATCAATGAAGTATAGGTAACCGCTTTCGCGAGTTACGCCTGCATCAGCAACTTTTTCTGCATTACCGCCACCAGATCCGCCTCTTGACATACCTGAGCGCCATACATTACCATCTTTACCTAAGTAATATAGGTAGCCACTTTCTTTACTAACACCTGTTGTTTTTACTTTTTCAGCCATGTTATTTTTCTCCTTAAAAATTAAATGAATAAGCTTTTTCTTATTCTTCTGTAATTCTACGTCTAATCTTAATTTTTTGCAAGAAATTTCTCCTCGGAGTCCCCTCGTAGCTTTTTTACAAAAATAGCTTTAAATATTTTTTTATTTCGTTAAATTTGGCGCATGCCCCGGTAGCTCAGCTGGATAGAGCAACGGATTTCTAATCCGTAGGTCACAGGTTCAAATCCTGTCCGGGGTACGACGACAAACTCCCCTTTTACTCTTTTAAGAAATCTTCAACTATGTCTTCTAAAATTTGACCACCATCTTCATTCAAATGAATGTGATCACAAAGAAGTTTTAAATTATATTTTTTTCCTATTTCCTTCCATGTCCAATTAAAAACATAATGAAGAATTACTGCTCTTAAACCTCTTAATCTTCTTAATTCGCTAGTTGTATAAGGAGTACTATTGTTATCAATTATTTTAGAATCAAATTTTTTAAATAAATCAAGCAACGAAATACCATACTTTTTTGATAAGTTTCTAATTATTCGATTATGGTTTTTAACAACTTGTATAATTTCAGAATTTTTTTGCTCACCAAGAAATGGTAAAGTTATTAAAGCAATCTTTGCATTAGTTTTTTGTTTTAAAGTGAATACAAAATCCTCTAATTGACTTTCAAACCATTCAATTGATGGTTTTTTAGGTAGACCTTTAGTTTGAATATAATACTGTTGGATTTGCTTTACTGGTTGGCTTCCGATAGCATCATTTGTTCCTATTAATATAGTTACATAGTCAGGGTTGTATTTAATAATATCTTTTACACGTTGATTTAAGTTCCAAGTTAGATCTGCGTTTATTCCAGCATTGATGAATAATTTTGTTTTATCTTTTTTTCTTAAAGAACCCACCCAATCGTATCCAATATGACCATGTGTTATACTATCCCCGCAACAAACAACAACTGGTTTTTTATTTTCTTTGTTAATTAAAAATTCAGAAGATGAAAATTCAGGTAATTGCCAAGATTTTCTTATTATGGGTAGTTGATATATTTTAAGAATTAATGAATTTCTAAATATATATACACAAAAAATCGTTATTAAAATGATGAATAAAAAGTTCATTAATTAAAACTAATGGATGGTAGCTCATATGATACTATTCGCATATCATTATCTACGGCATATAAATACCACTTTCCATGCATATATGCTGTTGTTATTCCATCTGTGTAAGAAACCTCATCTAAGTATAAAGTTTTTTTGAATTCAAGTGTTTTTCTATCAAAAAGATGGAATCTATTATCATCTTTACTTTGCTCCGTACAAATCCAATATCCTTCATCTTTGCTTGTTTTAACTAAAGCAATACCCTCTGGATC
>Ga0163110_10001441_pt1 | contig 12106 bp, 13 predicted proteins | sample CRUFie1St17metaG_FD_108703 | JGI IMG/M metagenome (GOLD analysis project Ga0163110, IMG submission 108703) | Marine microbial communities from the Costa Rica Dome - CRUD Field 142mm St17 metaG | ecosystem: Environmental > Aquatic > Marine > Oceanic > Photic zone | place: Costa Rica: the Eastern...
AATATGGTTATTATAGAAAAAAAATGCCTTTAGGATCTAAAGGTGATTTTGTAACATCACCAGATATTTCACAAATTTTTGGTGAAATTATCGGTATCTGGATATTGGATATTTGGATAAAATTAAAAGAACCAAATAATTTTCAAATTGTTGATTTAGGGGGTGGAAGGGGTACTTTACTAAAAGATGTTAATAGAGTCCTAAAAAACAAAATCAAAAATTTTATTTTTATAGATATTAATGAAGAATTAATAAAACTTCAAAAAAAAGCCTTAAATGTTGCAACTCACTTCGAAAAGATATGCGATATTCCAAAAAGACCAACCATTTTTATTGGAAATGAGTTCTTGGATACATTTCCAGTTCATCAATTTATTAAAAAAAATAATATTTGGAAAGAGGTTTGTGTAAACTCTGACAACAAAGAGTTGTTTTTTTCATATGAAACTACAAAGCTTTCTAAAAAATTAATTTCAGGTAATTTCGTCAATCTAAAAGAAGATTCTATTATAGAAATTAATTTTAAAGTTAGAGAAATAATTAATAGTATTTCAAATTTTATTAAAAAAAATTCAGGAGCAGCATTATTTTTCGATTACGGATATCTAGATGGCCATGGTGATAGCTTTCAAGGAATTAAGGATAATAAGCCAATTAATCCTCTTAGCGACCCAGGCTTTGTAGACCTAACAAGTCATGTAAATTTTAAAGATATTAAGTTACAGGCTATAGAAAATAATATGAATGTTTATGGACCTAATACCCAGAGGTTATTTCTAGAAGAAATGGGAGCTATACAAAGATTAAAAATTCTTGAAAAAAATGCAAAAAATCATCAACGTGAGGATCTAAGAATTGGTTTGAATAGATTAATGAGCGACAAAGAAATGGGAAATCTCTTTAAAGTAATTGCCCTTTCGCCCAGAAATTTCCCCTCGCTTGAAGGATTTACCTGTGGTACAACGACAAATAAGGAATAAGAATCCAAATAAATGGGGTTATAATGAAGTTAGTAACAGGGAATTCAAATTTAAAATTAGCAAATGATATTAGTAAATACGTTGGCCTTGATCTTTCTAATTGTGATGTAAAAAGATTTGCCGATAACGAAATCTTTGTTGAAATGCAAGAAAATGTTCGAGGAGAAGATGTTTTTGTTATCCAATCAACCTCTTATCCAGCAAATGATAATTTAATGGAATTATTAATTATTATTGATACCCTTCGACGAGCATCTGCAAAAAGAATTACAGCTGTTGTACCTTATTTTGGTTACGCAAGACAGGATAGAAAGCCAGGACCAAGAACACCTATTACCTCAAAACTAGTTGCTAATATGATAGATAAAGCTGGTGCTAATAGAGTTTTAACAATGGATTTGCATGCTGGACAAATTCAAGGTTTTTTTGATATTCCAACAGATAATTTATTTGCAGCACCAGTTTTAGTAGAGAACATTAAAAGTAAATTAACTAGCAACACGCCAATAATTGTCTCGCCTGATGTTGGGGGAGTTGTTAGGGCAAGAATCATTGCTAAAAGGATTGGCGCGGATCTGGCAATAGTAGATAAACGAAGAGAAAGAGCAGGAGAATCTGAAGTTATGAATATTATCGGTGATGTCAAAGGAAAAGAATGTTTTATGATTGATGATATAGTTGACTCTGCGGGTACCCTTTGCAATGCCTCTGACGCCCTTATTAGAGAAGGGGCGACAAAAGTATATTCTTACGTTACTCATGGAGTTCTCTCTGGAAAAGCAGTTGAAAGAGTTAATAATTCCTCTTTAACAAAATTATTAATAACAGATACGATTGAAGCATCAGATACTGTAAAAAAATCAGACAAAATTGGTGTTATTTCAATTTCATCACTTCTTGGAGAAGCTATTAAAAGAATATCTGATGAAAAATCTGTATCAAGTTTGTTCGATTAACTTGATTTGATTCCAAAGCAGGGTTATAACGCGCCACAGGAAAAATTTTAATTATATTTTTGGAGAAAGAGGATGGCAGAAACCACCTTATTGAAAGCTGAAGAGAGAAACGAAACTGGAAAATCTTTAGCAAGAGCAATTAGAAAAAACGGACAAATACCTTGCATAATTTACGGTGATAAAAAAAAGCCTTTAGCGGCAAGTCTTAATGCAATTGAAACTTTAAAATTATACAATTCGGGAAAAATGTTATCTCAGTTAATAGATGTTGAAACATCAAAAGGTGAAAAATTTAAAGCAATCTCAAAAGATGTTCAATTGCATCCGGTTAAAGGTAATATTATCCATGTTGATCTTCTTCGCCTTGGTGATGACGCAAGAATTTCTGTTGAAGTTTCTGTTAGTTTTATATCTGAAGAAAACTCACCAGGATTAAGAGAGGGTGGTGTCCTTAATGTCAGTCGCTATACAGTCGAGCTTGATTGTCCAGCAACAAATATCCCAGAATTAGTCGAGGTAGACCTAACAGGGCTTGAAATTGGAGCAACAGTTCATTTATCTGATGTTAAACTTCCTGAAGGTATTATTTCCGCCGTTACTGATAGAGATATTACTATAGCTAGTATAGCTGCACCTAAAAGCGCGGAAGAAATTGAGGCTCTTGATGCTGCAGATGCGGAGGCCCCTGAAGCAGCGGAAAGTTCAGAAGGTGTTGAAGAAACTGAAAGTACTGAAGAGGAAAGCCCAGATGCATCTGAATCAAAAGAAAAGGAATAATTAAAGACTTTGGCTTTATCAAACGATACAATTCTTTTTGTTGGACTTGGCAATCCTGGAGAAAAACATAAAAACAACAGACATAATGTTGGTTTTATGGCTTTAGACTCTCTATCAGCTTTTCATAAATTTGGAAGGAGCAGAACCAAGTTTTTAGGAAGAACAGCAATGGGTTCTCTTGAAGACAGAAAATTAATTTCTTTCAAACCTCAAACCTTTATGAATGAGTCAGGAAGAGCTGTAAGAGAAGCTTCAAATTTTTATAAGATTGGCCCAGAAAGAATCATTGTTTTTCATGATGAACTTGATTTACCTTTTGGACAAGTTAGAGTTAAAAAAGGCGGAGGTCATGCTGGTCACAATGGCTTGAAATCTATAGACGAAAATATTGGAACAGATTATTTTCGTATAAGGATAGGAATTAGTCATCCTGGTGAAAAAGAAAAAGTAACTAGTCATGTTTTAGGCGATCTTTCAAAGGAAGATACTGAAATCCTTCAAAAAATATTAACTTCTATCGCTGAAAATATTTTAATCCTTATTGAAGGTGATGAAAAAAAATTTCAAAAGAATATTTTTCAATTTAAAAAGTAAATAATGGGATTTCGTTGTGGAATAATTGGTTTACCAAATGTTGGAAAGTCAACTTTATTTAATGCTCTTACGCGAACTTCTGCTGCGCAAGCCGAAAATTATCCTTTTTGTACTATCGAACCCAATATAGGTGAAGTCGATGTTCCTGATAAAAGATTGGAGATATTATCAAAAATAAATAAGTCTCAGAAAATTCTACCTGCAAGATTAACTTTTGTTGATATTGCTGGTCTTGTTAAAGGTGCATCTCAAGGAGAGGGCCTTGGTAATCAATTCCTGTCAAATATAAGAGAAGTTGATGCAATTGCCCATGTAGTGAGGTGTTTTGAAGATGATAATATTACACATGTTAACGGACAAATTGATCCAATTAAAGATATTGAAATAATTGAGACCGAGCTACTTCTTTCAGATATAGCTAACTTAGAAAAAAGACAAACTTCTCTAGAAAAAAAAGCAAAAAGTAATGATAAGGAGTCCAAAGAAAAATTAATTCTTATCGAAGAGATATTAAAAAAATTAAATAATAATATTTTATTTGATTTAAAATCTCTTGATGAAAAAAATAAAAAATATTTCCTAGAATTTTCCCTCTTGACTGGTAAAAAAATAATCTATGTTTGTAATGTAGATGAAGAGAGCGCTAAATCAGGAAATCAATATTCAGAAAAAATTCATGAATATGGTATTAATAAAGAAATTAATGTAATAAAAATTTCTGCGAATATTGAAAGTCAAATTTCTGAGTTGACCGATGAGGATAGAGACGAATACATTAAGTCCCTAGGTATAGCTGAACCAGGTTTAAATGCTTTAATCAAAGAAGGCTATAATGCTTTAGACCTAATTACCTACTTCACCTCTGGACCAAAAGAAACTAGAGCATGGACTGTTTCAAAAAATACATTAGCTCCAGAGTCTGCGGGTAAAATTCATACTGATTTTGAAAAAGGATTCATTAGAGCTGAAACAATTAATTATGATGAACTCATAAATTTCTCAAGTTACAATGAAGCTAAGGATGCGGGAAGAATTAGATTAGAGGGTAAAGAATATGAAGTTAAGGATGGTGATATAATGAACTTTAGATTTAATAATTAACTAATGAACATCTTTAAATAATCTATTAACGCTTAAATACATTAAAATAAGAAAAATAAACAAGAAGCCCATTACTATAAAACCTAATTTTTTTCTTTCTTCCATTGTTGGTTCAGCTGCCCAAGCTAGAAAATTAGTAACATCATATGACATTTGATCTATGGTAGCTATTGTACCGTCTTCATACTCAACAGATTCATCATACAAAGGTTGATACATAGCTATTGCTCCTCCTGGGAACCATGGATTATAGCTCAAATCACCAATATCTAAATCTTCAGGAATTTCCTCTTCATAGCCATTTAGTAAAGAATAAAGATAGTTATAACCGTCAACACGGGCTTTAACTATTAACGACAGATCAGGGGGATATGCTCCATTATTTGCAGCTTTTGCTTCATCCTTACTACTATAAGGTTTAGGAAAACGATCCGTTAATACCATTGATCTCTCAATAGGTTCTCCATATTCATTTGTTCCATCAATAATAGAATAACCAGAAGCAATTGCCTTAACTTTTTCAACAGAGAATTCTGGACCACCTGGTTGTGATAAATTTCGAAAAGATAACTGTTTCATCCCATGACATGCGGAACAGACCTCTGAATAAACTTGATATCCTCTTTTTAAACTCTCTTTATCGAATTTACCAAAAGGTCCTTCAAAAGAGAATCCAGGTTTCTGATTTTTAAATGTTGTTCCTTCGGCAGCACTCACACTTCCGCTAATGATAAAAAGGATAAGAAAAAAATAAAAATTATTTTTAAAAATAATTTTAGAAATATTCATATTTAATGCCTATTTACACTATCCATTGCATAAGAAGGAGCACCTGAAGCTATTCCATCGCCACTATCATAAACACTATTATCAAGTGCTGAGTTAGATATGCCAATTGGCATTGGTAATGGTTTTTCAATCCGACTTAATACGGGCATTATAACTAAGAAAAAAGCAAAATAGTATATTGTGCTTACTCTGGAGAGAAATAGATATATGCCCTCGGGGGCTTTTGCACCTAAATAACCAAGAAGAAGACAGGATACTACGAACAAAAGAAAAAATATTTTATATAACGGCCTATAGCGCGCTGATTTTACCTTCATAGTATCTAGCCATGGCAAAAAGAACAAAACAACAATTGATCCAAACATTAATAAAACTCCCATTAGTTTATCGGGAACAGCTCTCAAAATTGCATAAAAAGGAAGTAAATACCATTCAGGAACAATATGTGCTGGAGTTAACATAGGATCAGCTTCAATATAATTGTCTGGGTGACCTAAAATATTAGGATTATAAAAAATGAAATAACAAAACATTAACAAAAATACAATATAAGCAAAAAGATCTTTTACAGTATAATAAGGATGAAAAGAGATAGTATCTTTACTATCTTTCACTTCAATTCCAGTAGGATTATTATTTCCTGTAACGTGTAATGCCCATATGTGAAGAATCACAACTCCAAAGATAACAAATGGAAGCAAATAATGCAGACTAAAGAAACGATTTAATGTAGGATTATCAACACTGTATCCTCCAAGTAAAAGTGTCAAAACTGGTTCACCAATTACCGGAATAGTTGCAACTAGATTTGTAATAACTGTTGCTCCCCAAAAACTCATTTGTCCCCAAGGGAGAACATATCCCATAAAACCTGTAATTATCATTAGCAAGAAAATAACTACGCCTAAAATCCAAATAATTTCTCTCGGTTCTTTATATGAACCATAATATAAACCTCTAAACATGTGAATAAAGACAGCCAAAAAGAACATTGATGCTCCATTTGAATGAGTATACCTTATTAGCCAGCCATAATTAACATCACGCATAATATGTTCAATGCTATCAAAAGCTAACAATGTATTTGGTACATAATGCATTGCCAAAACAATACCTGTAATAATTTGGGTTACTAGACACATCGTCAAAATAAAGCCAAAAGTATAGAAGTAATTTAAATTTTTGGGCGTTGGAAAACTTAAAAGATTTTCATCAGCAAATCGCATTAATGGAAGTCTTTTATCTAACCATTTTGAAAAGCCATTTTTTGGTGTGTATTGATAGTCATGATTCATTTTTATCATCCAATCTTAATAATATTTTCATTAACAAACTCATAAGGAGGGACTTCAAGATTTGTAGGAGCAGGACCCTTTCTTATACGTCCTGATATATCGTAATGAGACCCATGGCAAGGACAAAACCAGCCACCAAAATCACCACTATCAGCGATAGGAATACATCCTAGATGAGTACATACACCAACAACAACTAACCATTCCTTATTTTTAACCCTATCAAGATCTTTTTCAGGATGAGGTAAATCCAGAGAGTCCTCCTTTTCAGCAATTTCTATTTCTTCTTTTGTTCGCCTTCTTATAAAAATAGGTTTTCCTCTCCAAGCTACCTTAAGGGATCCACCCTCTGGAATTGATGAAATATCCGCTTCAATACTAGAAAGGGCGGAAACGGAAGCGCTTGGGTTTAATTGGTCTATTAAAGGCCAGGCAAGACTTGCTGCTCCAGTAGCACCAAAGACAGCTGTAGTTATATAAAGAAAATCTCTTCTTGAAGGATCTTGATTGTCAGTAGTATCTGTCATTTTAATTACCAATAATGTTTAAAATATTTGATATATTAACTTGTTATTGTGTATGAAATATCTTTCCAAGAAAGTAAAGGAAATATTTGATAATGCGACATAATAGTCCATTAATAAATATTATGACCTTTTTTAATAATAAGTGCTTTTGATTTCAATAATAATTCCTCTTTATTAAGCTCAAAACATGAATTTATCCAATCTTGCTCTATTTCTTTTAAAATCTCTCCAATAATTGGTCCCTCCTCTAATCCAAAATTCAATAGATCTTCTGCTTTTAAGGGAAAAATAGGTACATTTGTTTTATTTATCTGAGTAAGAATAGATTTCCATTTCTTATCTATCGCTATACTGGAGCTAAAAACCCAAGACAATATAGCCAAACCAACTAAAGATTGCTTATCTGTTAGGTATAAAATTCTTTGAATATCATTTTTTCGTAATTTATTATTAATTTTAAATTCTTGACTCGTTAAAAGTAATAACTTTTTTTTATGTTTTTTTGAAAAATTAAACATTTTCAAATCAGATAAATAAATTTTTTTTGTATTCGGGGCTAAAGATATAAACCTTAAAAATTGATCTATTATTAGTGAATTTTTCTCTTCTATTGATATTAATTTTTTAAAAAATTTTGTTTCAACCTTTTTTTCAAATAAAATATCAAGAATTCCAATTTTCTCCATGATATTAATTACAAAGTATGGATTTGTTGAATTTAAAATCTTGAAAAATTCATTGTGAATTCTTTCTGATGATAATTTCTTAATTTTATTTTTATAGGTGGCGCATGCTTCTACAGAATTATTTGATAATTTTATATTATTATTACCATAAAATGCATTAAATCTAAAAAATCTTAATATCCTAAGATAGTCCTCATTAATTCTTTCATTAGGCTCGCCAATAAAAATAACTTTTTTCTCTTTCAGGTCTTGGATTCCATTATATGGATCGTAAATATCTCCATTTTGTTTCAAATAAATTGAGTTTATTGTAAAATCCCTTCTTGATGCATCTTTTTCCCAACTATCAGAAAAGATAACCTCAGCATGTCTTCCATCTGTTTTGATATCTGATCTCAATGTAGTTATTTCAAAGATAAAAGGTTTTGAAAAAACTGAAATAGTTCCATGATCAATGCCTGTAGGAATAGCATCGATTGAAGCAGAAGTTAAAATATTTATTACATCATTGGGTTCTAATTTTGTTGCAATATCAATATCCTTTGTATCAATACCAATTAAAGAATCTCTTACGCACCCTCCAACAAAACGTGAAGTATCTTCTTTTTTGTTTAAAAGAGACATAATTTTCTTGCATGTTTTGTCTTGTAAAAAATTATATTGAATTTTATTAATCATTTATTCAATAAAATGACCTTCTTTTAACTTACCGTTAATTACCTCAGGATGAATGTATTTTTTTTCAGTCGATACATTATTAAAAATAGCTGTAGAAAATAAAGTAATAGCCATTAAAAATAGACCTATTAAGAGAGACCAAAAAATTTTTAATTCGATAATTTTACCTTTAGATAAAAAAATCCAAAATAAGTAAATAATTAACGGTGATAGAAATATTAACAAATAATAAATTACTCTAATCAATTGCTTTTATCCTTTCATATAAATTTCTAATCATTCCTGCAGTTGCACCCCATATATTATATTCTTGATAAGTTATAGTGTAAAAATTTCTTACAACACCCTTCCATTCACCTGATTGTAACTGATGATTCCTTTTGTTCATTATAAATTCAAAAGGTACCTCAAATGCTTCAGCTACCTCTTCCTCATTAATTTTGGGAACAAATTCAGGATCTACAAAACCAACAACAGGTAAAATTCTATAACCTGTACCAGTCTCATAGGTGTCTAAATATCCACATAATTTAAATTCCGAAGAGTCTAGACCAACCTCTTCTTTTGCCTCTCTAAATGCAGCCTCTGTAAAAGTTTCCCCATCCTCAACCTTTCCACCTGGAAAAGCTATTTGTCCAGAGTGTTGTTCAAGATTTGTCGAGCGTTTTGTCAGAAATATATATGGTTTTTCCCTCTCTATTATACCAACCACAACTGATGCTGGCTTAAGATTAGATGGACTAATTCTATCATTATATTTCTCAATTAGATCAAAATCACTTTTTACACCAGGAAGTTTTTTTAAATCGCCAACAGAGGGAGAATTTTTTTCAACAGCAGACTCTATGAGATTTTTATAATTAACAACCATAATTAGAATTTTAATTCACTTGATTTCGCAAAAGGAAAAAAATGGCCACCTGACCAAATTCCAAAATAATTTTTATAATCTTCTCCAATATTAACAAGATCATAAAATACAGATCTTGATATTTTTGCCTCAAGGTTACTTCTTACTAAGATATATGGAGATGGTTCTTTTGTTTTTTTATTTATTTCAACTCTTATTGGATAATCTTTCGAGGCTATTACAGTATCGCCAGTATTTGTAACAAATTTTAAAATTTTATTTTTGCCTGAATCTTTAACGTCAACATCTACAGCAATAAATGGCACATCTTCAACTTTGATTGAAATTTTTTCTACTGGAGTTACAAGAACGTAACTCCCATCTTTTTCTTTTCTTAAAATTCTTGCGAATAAATTCACTAACTTTTTTCTTCCAATTGGTGAGTCCATATAATACCAAGTTCCGTCATTTTTTATTTCTAAACCTATTTCTCCGCAGTGTTCTGGATTCCAATTTTCTACAGGAGGATAACCATCGTGAAATTCCTTATTTGCAGATTCGGCACTTTTGATAATATTTTTTAAATCAACCATAAAAAAAATATACCTGATTTGTAATTATTGTTTTATAACAATTTAAAAAAATTTTAGGAGGATTATGATTATGGGTGTTCTTGACGGAAAAGTTATTTTAATTACTGGTGCAGCAAACGGGATTGGGAAAGAAACTGCTCTTTTAGCTGCAAAGGAAGGTGCAAAACTTATCATAAATGATTTGGGTGGTTCTGTAGCAGGGGATGATGAAGGAGACAAAGGCCCCATAGAGCTCGTAAAAAAAGAAATTCTTGCTTCTGGTGGTCAAGCAGTTTCAAATAATGACTCTGTTACCGATAGAAAAGGAACAGAATATATGATTCAACAAGCACTTGATGAGTATGGAGAACTTCACTCAATAATTAACCCTGCTGGAATTTTAAGAGATAAAATGTTTCATAAAATGGATGAAGAAGATTGGGACTCAGTTTTATCTGTTCATTTAAAAGGTTCGTTTAATGTTTGTAGGTCGGCAATAAATTACTTTAGGGAGAAAGAAGAGGGAAATTTTGTACTATTTACCTCAACAACTGGGCTTATTGGAAATATTGGACAAGCTAACTACGCAGCAGCCAAACTTGGTATTCATGGATTATCTAGAATAATCGCAATGGAAAATGAAATTAAAAATGTAAGGTCCAATGTTATTGCTCCCTTTGCATGGACAAGAATGATAGCAACTATTCCTATTAAAGATGAAGCATCAAAACAGAGAGTTGAAAGAATGAAGAATGCTATGCGCCCAGATCAAGTGGCTCAAACTGCGGTTGCTTTAGCTGCTCCCGATTGTAAGCTTTCAGGACAGATTTTATCAGTACGGGGAAATGAAGTTGCTTTATTTAATCAACCTAGACCAATAAAAAGTATAGCCGATATTGAAGGGTGGACGCCTGAAAAACTTTTAAACTCAGCTTTTCCTGCATTTGACTCAGTAGCACCTGATTTAGGAGCAACTGTAAGCGTATTTCCATATGAGCCTTTTTAATTTTAAGAATACAAGAAAATCATATAACTAAAATACCCAATTAATGAGATGGATCCATATAATTTAGGATTAGTGGATCCATTTCTCAATAAAGCATAAACCCATAGACTTGAGAGAATTAAAATAATTGTATCAACACCCGAAAAGGATTTTGAAAAAATAATTTGTCCATTAATTAAGGCAGATAATCCTATAACACCTAATATATTAAATATATTTGACCCTACGACATTTCCAATAGCAACACTACCATTTCCTCTTATGAAAGACGCAATTGTTACTGCTAGCTCTGGCAATGATGTGCCTATTGCAGCAAGGCTAATACCAATGATTGCTTCAGGAATATTTAAGACTTCAGATATATAAATTAACCCTTCTATAAAAATTTCTGAACCATAAATTATTGCAATGAATCCGATTAGAAGATTTAAAATTACTGATCCTTTTTCTGAACTATCATCAATAGACTGATCACCTCTATTAAAAAACTTGTAAGAAATAAAAAGATAAATCGGTAATGAAACAACCATAATTATTGACCAAATGGTACTTATGAAACCGATTTGTAAAAAATAAGAAAATAAGAAAGCACAAAAAATCATAACAAAAATATCTTTGCTGGATATTGTTTCTAATGACTTTTTGTTTGTAAGAACTAAAGATAAACCTAAAATTAAAAGAATATTTATAATGTTTGAACCAATAATAGCTCCTATGGCAATATCAGTTTCATTTTTATTTAAAGCACTTATTGTAACAAATAATTCAGGTAGTGATGTTCCAAACCCAACAACAAAAATTCCAGTAATAAAAGCTGGAACCCTGAGTTTATTTGATAAAGCAACTGAGCCTAATACTAATCTATCACCACCAACCGCAAGGAGCAAAATACCAATCGGAAAAAGTAAAGCTTGAGTAAACATATCTCTATTTAACAATCAAAAAAAAAATAGTCTATTAATTAAATATGTAAAAAATTATAAAAATTTTACAAAAATACAAAAAAAACTAAGAAAATTTAGGAAATATTGGTGATTTATAACAAACTTTATGTATTTTTTAACAAAATATATCAGTAATTTATAAAAAAATTGTAAAAAACGCTTTAAATATGGAAAAAAGTTAGTTAAAGCACTTGACACTGAGGTAAACGATAACTACGTAATGTTCATCCGAGATCTTATTTAGGGATAGATCAAGGTTTTAGTTATTTTTTTTAAATTAAAGTGGAGAAAAAAAATGAAATTTCGTCCTTTACACGACCGTGTTTTAGTTGAACGCATTGATGAAGATGA
>Ga0163110_10001442_pt1 | contig 12106 bp, 9 predicted proteins | sample CRUFie1St17metaG_FD_108703 | JGI IMG/M metagenome (GOLD analysis project Ga0163110, IMG submission 108703) | Marine microbial communities from the Costa Rica Dome - CRUD Field 142mm St17 metaG | ecosystem: Environmental > Aquatic > Marine > Oceanic > Photic zone | place: Costa Rica: the Eastern...
GGTAATATGAGCGCATTTTGGTTCATCGAACGGGTCAGAAATACCGGTGAAGTTGGATATTTCACCAGTTCTTGCCTTTGCATACAATCCTTTCACATCACGCTCTTCACAGACCTCAAGTGATGTAGAGACATGCACCATTAATGCATCATCTGGTAAAATCTCGAGAATTTTCTCCCGTACATCTTCGTAAGGGGTGATGAACGAACATAGAACATCGGTGTGCTTTGACATCATCTTCGCCATCTTCGCGATACCTAGCAAGTGCCTCTCTCTACCTTCTCGACTGAAGTCGTGGTTAGCAAAGAAATCTCGAATTGTGTCACCGTCTAGAACCTCACAGCCAAAGCGTTCTGCAGCTGCCATTGCAATGGTGGTTTTTCCCGCTCCAGAGAGGCCAGTGAACCAAACTACTCTACCCATCGGATATCCTTCCAGCAGTCCGGCGACAGACGAGCCCTATTTGACTACAACGGGACTCTCGATTAAGTCAGAAATTAGATTTCATGACTCACATGTTCTGTACTCTCAGTCCAACATTCAGCATCAGGGTTAGTCTCAGGGCCTTCTTCATGTAGGCATGGGTGATGATTGGTGAACACGTCGTCAAAAGTCAACCAAGGCTTCACAATCCAAGCATGAACCATCCAATATTCCTCTAGATTGATATTTTGACCACCTCTTTCTTCACAGACCTCATCACTCAAACCTTCTCCCCTGAAGACAAAGTCACTAGGTCTGAAACACATAATTTCGTGCCGGTGCCACCAGTCATTTTCACCCGAGAAACCTTCAGGAGGGCTATCCACAGGAGCACGGACAAACCATGCAAAACCAACCAATTGAGCATCGGCACCTCCACCCCCGTACATCAAGAACTCAGGCCTTTCAAATTCAAACACAGAATCTATTCTTGTTCCGGGAAATAGTGGGTTTTCAGAATCAAAAGAGGGGTCTTCCATAGAGAAATTATTCAACATCACATGATGTGTTCCCATGCCTTCTACATATTCCACAGACATGCTGTACCCAGCGGCTTCCGCGTCTCCCATAGTAGGCCATTCCTGAGACCATTCAATCGCGGCCTTCAGCTCGTAGGTAAGTGCTTCACAAATCTCGTCGACAAGTGCTCCCTTCTCCGCATTTTCGTAAGCCGGGTCAACATGGTGCCCCCCGATTCCACTAGATGTACACCACCAAGGATCTGAACCTTCGATATAGCCACTCAATGGGCAATCAGGAATACTATCTCCGTCCATATCTCCACAAATTCCCTCTTCGATATAATCGATTAAATCCTCTTCATCGTCAATATACTGCCCATCAGAAACAGTGTCATCGTCTGCCATACAACCAGAAAACCCGGTTAGTAGAATTAACCAGACAATTGCATAGGCAACGACCCTCATACCCCCTCGTAACCGGTTTCTTTGATAAATAATATACAACTTTGATTAATCGACGGCTTCATTGCACTGTGGCATTTCGAAAGAGCGATGGGGAACACCGACAGAGACGAACTGCAGCGCATTGCGGACCTTGTTGAGACGAACAGAGAGAGGCTGCAGAACATCGAGTCTCAAGTAGTTCGGTTAGAAGAGGTCCGACAAGAACAAGCTCGCGCAATCATGGCACTGAAAGCCATTCCGGCATCAGGTGCAAACGATGCAATGATACCCCTTGGAGGCGGTGTACAAATTATTGCAGACATACCATCAGAAGGCGGCGCAGTAATCGATATTGGTAGCGGCATTCAGGCCGAAAAAACACGCGAAGAAGCACTTGAGTTATTGTCTTCCAGAAATGAAGAATTAATCCGTTTGATGGACAGCCTAAGGTCAGAGTTTGACGAAACAGAGAAATTAGTAATCGAACTAGCAAACCAATTCAATGAAGGAATTGAAGAACTACAAGGTGAGGGACAAGACTCTACAGATTCAACCACTCAAGAACCCGAGAACCGATCGAGGCGCCGTAGGCGGAAAAGGGGAACCGAATTTACACTAGACGACTGAATTTCCGGGGTGAAGATATGGGATTATTCGACCGCTTCAAAAAGAAGGCCGAAGAAGCCGCAGAAGAGGAAGATTTCACCGTAGAGGAAGATTCGATTGAGGCAGAAGAGGCGCTACTTCAACGCCGCCGACTGATGGAAGCGATTGAGAGAGCGAAGAACGCTCCACCACCGCCACCACCGCCTGGTTTTGAACAATTCAAGGAAGAAGTAGAGGATCAGTGGGACGATTTCATCGAAGATCTTCCAGAAAACCCCTTCTCCTCTCCGACCGATAAGAAATCAAGAAAGAAGGCACAAAGAGCGGCCGCGGTGGCTAAATCCGAGGCAGAGGAAGAAGAATCTCAAACACCCTCCTACGACCCAATGATTAGTACAACAGGGAGAGAGTTAGTTGTTAACCAAGCAGCAGAATTCCATATAGATCTCGGTGAAGCAGAAGTATCACGCGGAGGCAAGGTAATCGCAGCTAGTAATACACTTGAGGAGATTCTAGAAGAATTGGAAATGGATCTACTGATGGCCGACATGGGCCATGATGCTGTTACGGATGTAATGACGACACTTAGAGGCTCGATAATTGGAGCAAGAATAGCACGTAAGGCCGATTTGTCAGAAGTCATCGAGAGCGCTTTACGAAATGCTCTCCTTTCTCTTCTCCAAGCAGGATACTGGGACTTTGATAAAACAGTCAAATCATTTGCGCAAGAAGGAACCCCAGTCTCAATAATGATGGTTGGAGTAAATGGTACAGGAAAGACGACCACTACTGCGAAGATAACTAATCGCCTGACCAAACAAGGATATTCTGTTGTTTTAGCGGCAGCAGACACCTTCCGAGCAGGGGCCATTGACCAATTAGCCAATCACGCTGACAGGCTCGGTGTACGTTGTATACGCAGCCAAAGAGGAGGCGATGCCGCCGCAGTAGCGAGGGACGCTTTGGATAGTGCAAGAGCTCGAGGAGAAGACATCGTAATCATCGATACCGCCGGCCGTATGCAGAACAAAACCAACCTAATGGAAGAACTTCGCAAGGTGCACAGAGTAACCCGTCCCCACCTTGTGTTATTTGTGGCAGATGCCTTAGCGGGCAACGATGCTGTAATCCAAGCGAAAGAATTCCAGAGAATGCTCAGCTTTGATGGCGCCGTCCTCTGTAAATTAGATACGGACGCAAAGGGAGGAGCTGCACTTTCGATAGCCCATGCAACTGGTAGACCCATTGTTCTAGCAGGCGTCGGACAAGGCTATGACGACTTGTTAGACTTCGAGCCGGATTGGCTAATCGATTCGATACTTTCGCAAGAGGATTGACCGCGTCTTTCTTCAACAACACCTCTTGTGTAATCATGTACATGTCAGCGGATGAGTCTAACACGGCCCTCATCGTGATAGGGAACTCCATCACGGAAGGTCGCTTACAAATGGTCCTTCGCAAGCGCGGGTGGAACGCCAAAGTCGTCAAAGACGGAGATAAAGCGGTCGATGAGTTCGTTGCACTGAGGCCCGATTTAGTCTTCATAGCAGTAGATATCCCTACTCTTGATGGGCATGTAGCGGCTTTAGAGATGAGAGAATCAGATTCTAAGGCCCGAGTAGTATTCGTAGCTAGCCGCGGCCGCATGGATCTTGCCGAAGATGCAGCGTATTCTGCTGGGGCCGTCGGCGTTCTGATGACACCTTTCACAGATTCATCTATCGAAGAAGCATGGAGTCAATGGATGGGAAAAATCCCCGAAGCCCCAGGTCTTACAGACTTGGATGCATTATACCCCACACTAGAAGACCCTACACCCGAACTTCCCACATTACCTCCCTTGCCTGGGATGCCGCCAATTCCCGAAATGCCAACACCTCCTCCAGAAACTGTGGAATTACCACCTCCAGTAGTGCCAGAACCCGTTACTCAAGTAAATCTGCGTAAACCGAGAAGGAAACTGCGCTGGATTATCCGCTTAACCTTCCTGTTGATTGTTGCAGGAGGTGCAATGGGCGGGGCGCACTACGCTGGTTTGCTGGACATCCATACGTTAATCGGGCAATTTCAAGAATTAATTTAGTAATTTTTCATACACCATCTTCGAGTACCTTAGCCGGAACGTGAGAAACGATAACACTCCCTTCTGGAGCATCAGTAATCGTCTTCACAGACACTGAGTTATCAGAAAGCAAACTCTCGTCTCTTGCAGACATTCTCAAACCTATTCTCCAACGCTTAACGCCCTCACGCAACAGTACTGCCCCAAGAATCAAGAGCGCGATGAATGCGATGAAGAAATTTACAAGTGGATCAATCATTACTTCCCCTCGCGTTGAGAAAGAGCCTCGAAGGAAACACGCGCGTATTCAGCCGCAGCGCTAGCCCTGTCATCGGCACCATGAATTCCCGACCCAACGATTATTGCATCTGCGCCTGCAAGCACTGAATTTTTCGGATGGCCATACCTCTGTCCCATATCTCCATCGCCAACCTCGAGGTTGACGCCCGGAGTCCAAATCATCTGGACCTCGCCAACTCTATCTCTGAGAGCAGCAACTTGTTCGGCATTACTCCCATTGCCAATATATCCAATAACGTGTGGCGAGCGACTACCGGTGGAAATCACTTCTTCAGTATAATTTTCATTCAGTAAGTTGCCACTACTCGACATTTGGGCCAACAGTAACACACCACCCACTCTATCGACATCAGCCCAACCTGCCGCTATGCCATCTACAATATCGGGACCAGATATTCGATGAGCGGTGACAATATCTGCCCATGATCGGATGTCATGTACGCCAGCCATCTGACTTTGTGACACCTTACCAATATCCGCAAATTTCCGATCCTCGAAGAGTAACAAATCGTGTCTGTTTGCAGATTCTACAAGAGCTCCCCAAGATTCTATTGAAAAATCATCTACAATATCTACGTGAGTCTTCAGTGCAGCGATATGAGGGCCGACCTCCTCAATCAAATCAAGTAAATCTTGGATACTTTTCATATCGGCTGCGAGGCATACCAAAGTCTGCTTCCTCGCTGCGGTTTCCATGTAACGCTGGGCCAACGGATTGGTGCAAGAAACCCATCGCTGGCCCCACAAGTCTTCGACTCGCATCTATCTATCCCGCCGGCGATCACGTCTCAAGTCTTTTCCTAGATTAGTGACATTTTCGCTCGAATATTATGCCGGCAAATGATTCAAAAAGGCGAATAAATTGCTTCGGACATGGTACGGCTCATTCATTTCGAACGGCCAAATGTTGCAGTTCTGGAAGAATCAGAAGAAATCAGAACACTTTGGGATGATATTTCCCAACTTCGTCACACAGTTTTTTCAGATGAATTAAGTCAATATGAACAGCAAGAGTCTGGACGACTGGAAGACCCAGGCCAACACTTCATTTGTCTTACTTTGAATGATAATTTAATTGGATACATCAGCATAAATTCCCCCAGTGAAAAAGACTTCAGAATGAGTAAATATTTCACAAAAGATGCTATGGAAAATCTTGCCACTAATTTTCAGCCGGATGGAGCGGTGTATGAGATCAGAGGCCTAACTTTAGCCAAACAATTTCGCGGTCAGGGCTTAGGCTTCAAACTAATGTTAGCCGCACTAAAACTCGCAGAAAATGATGGCGCAACCGATTTGATTGCAATGGGCCATACAGAAGCCCTACCCCTGTACAATAGCATAGGGATGGAGATTTTGATGAATCATAGCTCGGAAGCTGGAGCAGTGAAATTTTATCCAATGCATTTGTCAATTGACTCAGCGATGGAAAGGGCCGCGAATTTACTAGATCAGGTAGACCTTGAAACCTTGGAATTGAATGATGATGCCTGCTACCATGGAGGCGCCTCTTGGGAAGCATCAGGATTGGATTTTGAAGTAAGGGGGGAACTAATTGTAGCCGATGTATTGGATAGCCCCTTCCCTCCTCATCCAAGGGCTGTAGATGCAATAACAAAGAATATGCAACAATGCTTCAAAGAATCCCCGCCTACTCAATGTGAACCCCTGATTGAAAAAATAGCAGAAGTTAGGTCAATAAATCAACAAAACATCTTGGTTTCTTCGGGCTCTTCTTCACTAATGTTTTCTTTATTTCCTCAACTAATTGATGAGCGATCAAAAGTACTGATCCTATCGCCAATGTATGGAGAGTATCTACACATTTTGACACATCTAATCGGGTGCAATGTAACACATTTCCCACTCTATCCAGACGAAGGATTTGAAATTGACAAAGAAGGCCTGATTTCAGTTTCTAGGGAACACGATGCAGTAATTTTCGTCAACCCAAATAGTCCGACCGGAGTATATTGCGAGAATATGGAATATATTGTCAGAGCCATTTTATCAAATGAAGAAACAGAAACATCTTGCAAAACAATCTGGGTCGACGAAACATACATTGAGTATCTCAGCAACAATCGTTCCTTAGAATTCCTATCAGAGGAATTACCCGAATTAATCATCTGTAAAAGTATGAGCAAATGCTACGCATTATCAGGATTAAGGGTGGCATATGCAGTTACATCAAGAGCCCACTCACTGAGGAAATTTATACCTCCATGGGCTGTTAGTTTACCAGCACAAATTGCAGCTATAGAATCCTTGAGTTACCCCGAATATTTCCAAGAACAATACGATAAAATTCACGTCAGTAGAGAGAATCTATCTAACGAGTTGAGAGGACTTGGATTCAAAGTATACCCTGGAGTGGCAAATTACATCCTAACCGAATTGCCAGAAAATTATGCACACAACTCGACAAGTTTTGTTTCGCAATGTCGTGAAAAAGGGATTTTCCTAAGAGATGCTGAGAATATGGGAATTACACTTAATTCTCGGTTTGTTAGATTCGCAATTCGTTCAAAGGCCGAAAATGACAAAATAATCGATTGTTTAATCAATTTATTGGATAATCAATGATTGCTTTATTCTAACTCTAGGACCGGTTTATTCATTGACGTAACGACACAGGCCTAGATTACCGAGGTTAAATCATGGGCGCAGAAACCCCGGTCTTTTCTTTCGAGGTTACAACACGAGAACTAGAAGGCCTTCCAGATGCTAGAGGAGACTCAATCAAGAGTATGCTAGCTTCAAATTACAACTTGAATGTAGAATCAGTACGAGTAATACTAGGCTATCAAGTTCGAGCCAGATTATCATCTGTAGAGGTTGAAAGAACCGTCTACGATCTTTTCGCTGATCCAGTGATGGAGCAGGGCAGTGCCAACTCCCGTTTGCTGGATGACTCAGATATTTTTCCAAAACCACCGCAGATTGTAATCCAAACAGGATTCAAACCAGGAGTAACCGACAATGCTGGCCAAGCGGGATTGGATGGATTACTGACCTTATTTCCCCACTTGGCCCCGAAAGCGGCGGTAGCCACCACCAGAACCTATGCCTTCTGGGGAATTTCTGAGGATGTTTCTGCCGACTGGCTAGCGAGCAAGTTGCACAATCCAATGATTGAGAGAGCCTCTATTGCAAGCAGAGATGATTGCAAGAATTCGGCTTGGCCGTCCCTTGACTTCCCGAACCGCCCAGCACTTGACCAAGAAGCACCAGCAATCATTGATTTAGAGGTCTCAGACGACGAATTAATTCAGATATCAGAAACAGGATTGCTAGCGCTCAATCTGAACGAAATGAAGGCTATACAATCGCATTATAGAGAGCCTTCCGTGCAAGAAGCAAGAGAAAATTTAGGACTTCCTCCTAATGCGCCTACAGATGCTGAATTGGAGTGTTTGGCACAGACTTGGTCGGAACACTGTTCTCACAAAATATTCGCCGCTAAAATCCACCACAAAGACACAGAGACGGGAGAATCCTCAACAATAGATTCTCTCTTCAAAACCCACATAATGAAACCAACACTTGACATTCAGAAAGAAGTCGATTGGCTCCTCTCTATTTTCCACGATAACTCAGGAGTAATTGCGTGGAATAATGATTGGAGCCTTTGTATTAAAGCTGAAACCCACAATTCTCCAAGTGCACTAGATCCATACGGGGGTGCAATGACCGGAATTGTCGGAGTCAATCGAGACATCCTAGGCACTGGTTTAGGCGCCCGCCCTATCGCAAACACAGACGTCTTCTGTTTCGGCCCGCCAGATTACTCCGGCAATATACCAGAAGGACTCTTCCATCCTTCTCGTGTTTTTCGAGGAGTTCATGCAGGGGTAAGAGCAGGAGGAAATGAATCTGGAATTCCTACCGTGAATGGGGCTATTGTATTCGATGAAAGATATCTTGGCAAGCCACTGGTTTATTGTGGAACGGTCGGACTAATGCCTAGACTACTTCCGGATGGAAGAGAATCACATGACAAGACTCCAACGCCTGGAGACGTTGTTTACATGGTTGGCGGAAGAGTTGGGTCAGATGGAATCCATGGAGCGACCTTCTCGAGTTTGGAATTGACAGAAGAAAGTCCTAGTTCTGCAGTCCAAATCGGCGACCCAATTACACAGAAGAAAATGCTCGATATGATAATTGAAGCACGCGATGAAGGACTAATTCAAGTCATTACAGACAATGGTGCGGGAGGCCTTTCAAGTTCGGTAGGTGAAATGGCCGAGCTCACAGGAGGTGCCGACCTCGACCTTGCCGTAGTTCCTCTCAAACAAGCCGGTTTGAGCCCTTGGGAGATTCTGGTGTCTGAGTCACAAGAAAGGATGACTGTTGGTGTAAGCCCGAAGGACTGCGCTGCATTCGAAGCACTAGCAGACCTCCACGAAGTCGAAGCCACTGCAGTTGGAACATTCACTGATTCGGGGGCCTTCGTTGTTCGAATGGGAGACGATGTTGTAGCCCATCTTCCAATCTCATTCCTTCATGATGGATGCCCCCAATTAATACTCGATTCAGAATGGGCACCACCTGTTCATGCGGAACCAATACTTCCAGATATATCCCAGATAGAAGATGTACTTCTGCGACTAATGGCTCGCCCTAATATTGCCAGTAAGGAGTGGTGGGTCCGTTCCTATGATCATGAAGTAATTGCACAATCAGTCATCAAACCATTCTGTGGCGTGAACCACGACGCTCCGGGCGACGCCGCAGTAATTGCTCCGATTCAAGGTCAGACACAGGGCGCGGTAATTTCCAACGGAATTGTTCCAAGATATTCTGATATCGATGCGTATGCGATGACTGCCGCAAGCATCGATGAAGCCCTTCGCAATGCAGTATGCGTGGGAGTGGACCTAAACCTAATCGCTGGATTGGACAACTTTTGTTGGCCTGACCCTGTAGAATCATCAAAAACGCCGGATGGACGCTACAAATTAGCACAATTAGTTCGAGCGAATAGGGCCTTAGACGACGTCTGTCGTGCATACAACCTGCCGTGCATAAGCGGCAAGGATTCGATGAAGAACGATGCCACATTACACGGCGAGAAAATCAGCATACCGCCTACGATTCTTTTCAGTTTAATTGGAAACCATTCGGATGTTAGAATGGCAGTCTCGAGCGATTTCAAGTCTGTTGGAGACCAAATCTATCTTTGTGGAGAATCTCATCATGAACTTGGTGCGAGTGAATTATCTTTCATGCTTAAAGACGAATCAAATGGCACGTCAGGTATAGGCGGTAGAGTGCCTGAAATTGACACAACTCGAAATCTAGCCATGTATCGGGCACTAACAGGAGCAATGAGAAATGGCTTGGTTGCAAGTGCCCATGACTGTAGTGATGGAGGTTTGGCGGTATCTCTAGTCGAATGCTGCATCGGATCTGACTCTGGGGCAGAAATCGACATTGGTTCGATTATGTCAGACTGTAACCAAATCGACGCTTGGGGCGCATTGTTTGGAGAATCTCTTGGACGTATATTAGTTAGTGTAAAATCAGAGGACTGCAAAGCATTCGAATCGTCAATGGCGGGACATGCATGCTACGCTTTGGGAACGGTAATCGATGGAGATAATATATCGGTCAACAATGATAGTGAGGAAATATTCTCTTCCTCAATGAGTAAATTACGAAGTGTCTGGAAAGGAGCTTTAGATGGAGGCAGCCCACCATGAATCAAGTCCGTGTGGCAGTCCTTTCTGGCTTCGGAATAAACTGTGAAACCGAGACTATGGCAGTTTTCGAAATGGCTGGAGCCAGCGCAGACCGAGTCCACGTCAACAGACTAGTAAATGGAGAAATGAGTCTAGATGACTACCAAATCATGGCAGTCCCAGGAGGCTTCTCCTTTGGAGACCACCTAGGCAGTGGCAGGCTTATGGGCAATAGATTGAGATTTGGAATAAGAGAACAAGTCAGGCGTTTTGTTCAATCAGGCAAGCCAGTAATCGGTATTTGCAATGGTTTCCAAGTACTTGTCAAGATGGGACTTCTACCTGGCGACGACGAAGTCAGCCTTACACAAACAGCATCACTCGCATTGAATGACAGTGGCCATTACGAAAACCGTTGGGCAACTCTAGAGTTTGACCCAAATAGCCCGTGCATCTGGACTAAAGGGCTCACAAGAATGAGGGTTCCAGTCCGCCACGGAGAGGGTAAGTTCGTCACCAACGATAGGGAACTTCTCGATCGTTGGTCAGAATCCGGACAACTAGTAGTTCGCTACGTCGACCCTACCAAAGAATACCCAAGTGCAAGTAATGAGGTACTTCCGTATCCAATCTCACCAAACCAGAGTTGGCGAAATATTGCAGGAGTATGTGATCCAACTGGGCTAGTATTTGGACTGATGCCACATCCAGAGGCTAACCATTCGACATGGTTGGGGGCTACTTGGACAAGGGATGTAGAGGAAGGAGAACACGGCGATGGAGAGGGTATGGCGATCTTCAGAAATGCGGTAAATTATGCAGAAGAAAATCTCCTGGATTGAGCGATCAACTAGAGCAGGAAAGCATTGAGCAACCAACCCGATGCTTTGCCCATTCCGGCCTCTTTTGGAACCAATTGGTTTCAAACTCTGGCTGTTCTTCGTATGGTAATTTTAGCAAGTCATAGAGTTCTTCAGCAACAGTGAAGTCACCTTTTTCTGCAGCATCAATAGCCAATTGAGCCATCCAATTTCTTAAGACGTATTTCGGATTCACACTCCTCATTTTATTTCTATTTGGAGAACCATCTACACACACCCACCATTTCTGCAACCAATCATTCCATTCTTTTTGAGAGCCGCTTTCAGTAGAGTAAAATGCAAAATTTAGATTCTCCACATCAGGCGAACCAACTTCTGACAATAACCTGAAAAATATCGTCATATCAATCTCCGTGCGCTCCAGCAGAACGATCAATTCTGAAACCAAATCAATCTCATTTTGATTGTAATAGTCGACCCCTATCTTATCCATCCACATTTTTGTGTGAACCTCTTGGTATTCCTGGTAGTAATAATCCAAAACATCGTTGAGCTTCTGAGGATTTTCCATCAACGGAGACACAGCCTCCAAAAATCTAGCAATATTCCAGCCCCCAATGTCCGCCTGATTTCCAAATCTGTATCTCTTCCTGCCCGCGTCGGTCGTATTTGGCGTCCAACCGAGATCGAAGTCCTCAATCCATCCGTAGGGGCCATAATCGATAGTTAGGCCATGAATAGACATATTGTCTGTATTCATTACACCGTGAACGAAACCGACTCTCATCCAATGTGCAATCATCAGAGCAGTCTCTTTCGCGATATGTTTAGTCCACTTGATTACACCCTCATCATCTTCTATCGAATGTTCTGGAAAATGATGCTTTACAGTGTGTCCAGAAAGAGCCTGCAAGGCACTTTTATTTCCATCCATTGCATGAATCTGAAAACTTCCAAATCGAATGAAACTCGGAGCAATCCTACAAACAATCGCTCCGTCTTCAGGTGCAGAATTCCCGTTATAGAGAATATCTCGCACTACATCTTCACCCGTTGTGACCAGTGACAATGCGCGGGTGGTAGGAACTCCAAGATGATGCATCGCTTCGCTACAGAGGAACTCTCGAATCGAGGAACGGAGTACCGCCTTCCCATCTGCAAAGCGAGAATAAGGAGTGACGCCAGAACCTTTGAGCTGTAATTCCAGAATCTGCTCACCAGTATCAACCTCTCCTAATGTAA
>Ga0163110_10001445_pt1 | contig 12101 bp, 12 predicted proteins | sample CRUFie1St17metaG_FD_108703 | JGI IMG/M metagenome (GOLD analysis project Ga0163110, IMG submission 108703) | Marine microbial communities from the Costa Rica Dome - CRUD Field 142mm St17 metaG | ecosystem: Environmental > Aquatic > Marine > Oceanic > Photic zone | place: Costa Rica: the Eastern...
AAACTAAATATGCACCCCAAAATACAAGCTGCATATGTGGGTAAAGGTGCCTTTGCCCATAAAGGTGGTTTGCATGTATCTGCAGTAGCTAAAAACCCATCTTTATATGAGCATGTAGCTCCTGAGAAAGTGGGCAATGCACGTGAGATTTTAATATCAGATCAAGCCGGTAAATCTAACTTTATAGATAGGCTAAAACGCCTTGATTTAAATGTAGATGATAATCAAGATAAGATATCTGAGCTAATGGTTATAGTAAAACAGGCCGAGGCTAAAGGTTACTCTTACGATGGGGCAGATGCCAGCTTTGAAATGCTAGCTCGCCGCCATTTAGGGCAAGTACCGCAGTTTTTTGAGTTGCAAAATTTTAGGGTAATCACTGAGCGCCGCTTTAACGCATTAGGGGAGCTTATTACCGCCTCCGAGGCTACTGTAAAACTGCAAGTAAATGGTGAGGAGGAAAACACCCTAGGCCAAGGCAACGGCCCTGTAGATGCACTAGACATGGCCTTACGTGCTGCCTTAACCAAGTTTTATCCGCAGCTGCATAATATACAGCTTATTGATTATAAAGTACGTATCATCAGCCCAAATAGCGGTACTGGCGCAATTACCCGCGTAATGATAGAAACCGCTGATGAAAAAACCAACGCCCGATGGACTACCTTTGGGGTATCTGAAAATATAATAGATGCCTCATATAATGCACTATATGAGAGTATTTGCTATTATTTGTATAAGAGTTAAATTATCAATATTGTCTATAAGTAATGACTTTAGTCTATTATGGGCATTAGGCACCAGGTTTTAGGCAATATACTTATGCCTTGTGCCCAGTGCCTATTGCCATATTAATAAAGTTATCTCAACTTATGTTGAACTCTGTTATATAATATATTTGTTTCATACCAATATGCCTAAAATAAGTGATATACGCCCTAAAATAGACGCTATAGATAACCAACTATTAGAGCTACTAGATCAACGTGCTGAGTTAGTAAAACAAGTTGGTGCAATTAAAGCCAGCCAAGGTGATAGTGCCAGTTTTATTCGCAGTGGGCGCGAGGCCGACATGGCACGCAACCTTTTAAACACAACACATAGCCTGCCTAAAACAGCACTCTACCAAATTTGGCGGATTATAATTTCTAGCTCATTACAGATTGAAAATGGGCTTAATATTTATACTACTCACGTTAATGCGACTCCTGATAGTTGCCGCCTAATACAGCAATATTTTGGCATTAAACCTATTTTTGAAGACACTAACCAAAAAGTTATAGAGCAACTACAACAATGCGGCACTTGTGTGGGTGTGTTTAGCTCCGGCAGTTGGTGGCAACAGCTGCAAGGCACTGAAATAAAGATATTTGCTAAGCTACCATTTATGGCAGAGGATACATCACAGCCTTTATATTTAGCCGCAAAAATTACGCCCGAACCTAGCGATAAAGATAAGACTCTAATAATCACTGATACTCCGACAAATGATAAGCCAATAGCACAATGTAATGGCCAATATTTATATGAGCAAGATGGTTTTAAAAAAGGTGGGCAGGTAATTGGTAATTACGGGGTGTTATAACACCATTTTTACTTGCACCCTGATTTGTTGTACGCTATAATGGTGACATGAATGCCGCTATAACTACCCATAATACCATTAAAAAGCTTAGTACTGACAGTATTTTTACACCCCAGCAGGCAGAGCATATTGTTGATGCTCATATGGATTTAACTAAAGATTTAGCTACTAAAAATGATATCAAAAACTTAGAAATCCGGATGGATACTAAGATTGACAAGCTGGATATGAAGTTTGATCGTAAGTTCGATAGGTTAGAAAATAGGGTAGATAAACTAGATACTCGTATGGACTCCATGGAGCAAAAGTTTGATACTAAACATGATAGTTTAAAACATGAAATAATATCTAAAATGTGGACTACACAAATTGCCACAATGGGTATTATTATTGCGGCTATGGCCCTGTTTAAATTTTATTAGCTAATGCCTTAAGAGTCTGTCTTAAATGAGCATCGGACCGCAGGTTTTTATTATTTGCAGGCCAGCATAATAGCTTTTAAGGCAGGCTCTTAGTAGTACTATACTCAAAATGCAATGGGGTATCGGGGTACACAATATCGTATATTTGATGGCACGCTGTGGCTACCTCACTAAATCCGGTTAAAATAAGCTTAAGTTTATTTTGGTATGTAGCTATATCACCAACTGCATATACACCTGTAATATTAGTTGCCATGGTAGATGGCTCCACTGCTATATGTTTTTTATCTAGGCTTAGCCCCCACTCAGCTATTGGGCCTAGCTCCATAGATAGCCCAAAAAACGGTAAAAATACATCAGCTGGTAAGGTTTTTTGCTCACCATCTAATGTTTTTACAATTACATTTTGTAGCTTACCATTATCACCCTGTAAGCTATCTAATTGATATGGTATTACCAACTCAACTTTGCCTGAATCAGCTAGTTTATGGAGTTTTTCTACACTTTCAGGCATGGCCCTAAACTTAGGGCGGCGATGCACTAAATATACTTTATTTGCTAGCTCGCTAAGGCTATTGGCCCAATCTACAGCGCTATCACCACCACCAGCTATAACTATATTTTTACCGGCAAACTCCTGGCGGTTACCCACCATATATTGCACACAACCTGCCTCCTCAAATTGCTCCAGGTTTGCTACTGGCGGCTTGTTGGGGCCAAATGCACCTGCACCAGCTGCAATAATTGCGGCTTTGCAGTTAACCAGATTGCCTGTAGATGTAGTCAAAGTAATACCATCATTAGTTTTATTAAAACCAGTTACTTGCTGGCCTAATAAATAATCTGGCTTAAAAGGATCTGCTTGTTTTTTTAACTGGTCTATCAGCTCCTGCCCAGTAACTGCTGGGTGGGCTGGTATATCGTAAATAGGTTTTTCGGGGTATAGGGCCGTACATTGCCCACCTATAAAATCTAGCGTATCAATTACAGTAGTACGCATTTTTAGCATACCTGCCTCAAACACGGCAAATAAGCCTACTGGGCCTGCACCTATAATTGCTATATCTGTATTGTAATCAGCCATTTATTATCTCTTGCGCTAAACGATAGCCAGATAGCCATGCGCTTTGCACATCGCCGTTATATAGCCAATCCCCCGCTATGGCTAGCCTAGTTTTAGGGTTATAATAAAATTGCTGATTATTAGTACTAGCTGGTTTGGCATATAACCAACGGTGAATTGTACTAAACTTAATTTTAAGGGCGCTACCTAAATCATTAATAAATGCATCTGTAATAGCCTGTTTTAGGGTGTCTTTATCCTTATCAACATTATCAATAGCATATTTTTGAGCGCAATGGATTACTACGTTATTGGCACCGCCTCTATTTGGTTTTGTATTATTAAAAATAACCTGTCCAAGTATATTATGCTGGTAAAATTTAGCCGCATATGGCGGGGTAAAACTACCAAGCTGTAGCATAACACTAAACATAGGTAGCATTTGTGGTTTGCAGATATTTTTTATCTCTGGCTCAATATCAGCAAATAATGCTTTAGTTTGCTCTGGTGGCGCGGTGGAGATAACCATATCATATTTACCTAAAATATTATTATCTTGGTCCAATAATATATATTTATCATTATCTACTTTAATAGGTTGTACTTGCTTAGCTGTATGTACTTGCTGGTTTTTAGCTAAATATTTACAAATACTATTCATCGCTGGGGTACCAACATATTTTATTGTACCAGGCTGTTTATCATTAATAAACTCGCCTTGCCAAACTGCACATGCATCAGCTTGTATCCATTGTTTAACCGCAGCTATAAATTGCGGATAGCTGGCAGTAAAAAATGGGCAGCCGTGGTCAAACCGTTCCTCCCCATTGCGGCGGGTAGAGGTACGCCCACCTGGTCCACGAGATTTCTCGTAAATTGTAACTTTATGGCCAGCTTTGGTAAACTCATTAGCTGCGGTTAGGCCAGCTATACCGGCACCGATAATTGCAATGTTTTTCATACCGTAATTATATTAGCTATTGCCCAATAATGCTACATCTGGTACTACACCAACATGGTTGCACATGTCACTACAGTTAGCTTTAAAGGCTTACAAGTTACTCCGGTTGATGTGCAAGTACAGCTTGTTACTGCTATGCCGGCGTTTTCCATCGTTGGCCTGCCCGATAAAGCCGTGGCCGAGAGTAAGGAGAGAGTGCGCTCTGCCATTACCTCTATGGGCCTTACCCTACCTAATAATAAACGTATTATTGTCAATTTAGCCCCAGCTGATTTGGCCAAAGTTGGTAGCCATTATGATTTACCAATTGCACTTGGTATATTAGTTGCCATGGGCAATATTAGCCAGGAGGAGGTGGCAGATTACTATGTAGTGGGGGAGCTATCCCTTGATAGCAGCCTACTGCCAGTTACTGGCGTACTGCCGGCTGCTATTGATGCTAGTGCCAACCAAATGCGTGGTATAATTTGCCCGGCTAAATCAGGGCCGGAGGCCGCCTGGGCAGGCGATATTGATATAATCGCCGCACCAAGCCTAATAGCAATTATCAACCACTTTAAAGGCACACAAATTTTACCAAAACCAGAGCTGGAGGTAGATAATACCCCGCTAAAACTGCCTGATTTAGCTGATATCAAAGGCCAGCAACATGCTAAACGTGCGCTAGAGATAGCAGCAGCAGGTAGCCACAATATGCTACTTACTGGCCCGCCCGGTAGTGGTAAATCTATGCTAGCTAGTAGGCTTACTAGCATTTTACCGCCCTTAACAAGTAAAGAGGTGCTAGATGTCAGCATGATATCTAGCATGGCTGGTATGATTACTGATGGTAAATTAAGTACTACCCGCCCCTACCGCACGCCGCACCATAGTGTAAGCATGGTAGCTATGGTAGGTGGTGGTAAAAGAGCGTTTCCGGGGGAGGTATCACTAGCGCATAAAGGTGTATTGTTTTTAGATGAACTGCCAGAGTTTAACCGCGATGTGCTAGAGAGCTTACGCCAACCGATAGAAACTGGCAATATTACTATTGCACGCGCTAATAGCCATGTTACATACCCAGCGCGCTTTCAGCTAATTTGCGCGATGAACCCATGCCGATGCGGTTATATAGATGATGCCAACCGCGCTTGTAATAAAGTACCACGTTGCGCTATGGATTATCAATCACGTATATCCGGCCCGATATATGATAGGTTTGATTTATTTATTCAAGTAGGTGCATTAAAGCCTAGCGATATGATGAGCACTGAAATAGGTGAAAGCAGCGCTACCGTACGCGCCCGCGTTATAGCAGCACGTGAGTTACAAGAGACACGCTATAAAGCCCTAAATCAGGCTTATACAAGCAATAATGAGGCAGAGGGTGAGGTACTAAATGAGGCATGCAAGCTAGATAAAAAGGCTACCGAGATTTTAAGTAAAGCGGTGGAAAAATTTAATATCTCCATGCGTGGATATAACCGTATTTTACGTGTTGCCCGTACAATTGCTGATTTATCCGCAGCTAAAGATGTTAATGCCGATAATATTACCGAGGCAATAAGCTATAGGAGAGATGTTTATAGGTAAGTTAAGCCTCCATCAGCTTACTTGCAGCGGCTTTGGCCTCTTGTGTTATCTCCCCACTTGCTAGCATACGGGCGATTTCCTCTTGCTTAGCTGCTGGGGTCAATGGCTCGATATTAGTGATATTTTGGCCCGCCTGCTTGGCTTTAGCTATACGGTAATGGTTGTGTGCTGGCCCAGCAACTTGTGGTAGATGAGTTACTGCAATAACCTGGGCTTTATCGCCTAAATCAGCCAGCCTTGCTCCTATTGCACCAGCTACTGCACCACCTGTACCAGTGTCTATCTCATCAAAAATAATAGTGCTTACACTTTGCTTACTTTGCAATATTACTTTTAAAGCTAACATTAAGCGAGATACCTCACCACCACTAGCTATCTCGGCTAATGGGCGTAATGGTATAGCCGGGTTAGTAGCTACATTAAAGCAGATGTTATCAATACCTTTAGCAGTTGGGGTGGCCTGCTTAAACTCAACCTCAAAGCGTGTATCGCCCATAGCTAGGGGTTTTAGCTCGGCTAGTAGCTTGTTTTGCAACTCTACGGCTTTGGCTTTACGCTGTTTGCTTACAGTCTGCGCGGCATCCATATAGGCCTGTTTTAACTGTTGTACTTGGTTGCGTAAGTCTCTAATAGCGCTTTCATCCCCGGCTACCATGTTAAGCTTTTGCTCTACCTCCGCTTTTAGCATGTGTAGCTCGCTTGCTGGGCAATCATACTTGCGTGCTAAACCACGTATAGCAAATAGGCGCCCTTCTACCCTATCTATTTCTGCTGGGTCTATATTAAGCTCATTTTGTGTATGGTTTAAGGCATTTATAGCCTCCGACAGCTCTATACTCGCCTGCTCTAGGGAGTTTACGGCTTGTGCTAGCCCCTCGTTCTCATCTGTAAAACCGGCTAAATCACGTTGGGCATTTAGTATAGCGCCCTCTAGGTTATAATTACCATTTACCTCGTGTAACGCGCTATGTAGGGCCTCTACTAATTTACGATTATCTTGTAGGCGTTTGCGCTCCTCAGCTAGCTCTAGCTCTTCATCTGCTTGTGGGTTAAGCTCGTTGAGTTCATCCAGCATAAATTGTAAGTAATCTTGCTGCTCACGGGCCTTTTCAAGCTCGGCTTGTTTTTGTTGTAGTTGTTTATCTGCCTCCCGCCAGGCTTTGTAGGTGGCTTGTGTGGTTGCTAAATCTATATCGGCAAATTTATCTAATATGGTTAGCTGATTGGCCTCATTAAATAAATAAACCTGATTATGCTGGCTGTTCACCTCCACCAGTAGCTCACCAATTTGTGCTAATAGCTTGGCAGTAACCGGGGTATCGTTAATATAGCATTTAGATTTGCCCTCACTATTTATAGTGCGCCTAATAATTAGCTCATCTGTGTTGATATCATTATCTTGCAGTACTTGCTTAACATTATTATTGGGCTCAAACTCGGCCACTACGCTAGCATTATCTTGGCCATGGCGGATAATTTTTTTATCGGCTCTAACACCCTGTATCAGGGCGATTGAATCTAATATTATAGATTTACCTGCGCCGGTTTCCCCCGTAAATACGCTATAGCCTTTTGCAAAATCAATTGTAACTTGCTCAATTAATACAATATTGCGTATGGTTAAGGATTTTAGCATTATTGCTTACTTTATAGCAAGTTAACTAGTATCCACAAAATTTAATTTGTCTCCTGCACGCATGCGCATTAATGCATTAATGTAGAATAAATGGTTAAATTGCTATATAAGTCTTGAGGTATGGTTCAACTAGCTACTATCCCACAAGTAATTGATGCTGCTAAAAACGGCAAACCGTTTATTTTGGTGGATGACGAAAACCGCGAGAATGAGGGCGATATAGTTATCCCCGCCTGTAAGGTAACGCCGGAGATTATCAATTTTATGGCTAAGCATGCGCGTGGGCTTATTTGCATGCCAATTACGCAACAGCACTCTGATTTAATGGGTTTGCACCTTATGGCCAAATCTAATGAGAGCCGCCATAACACACCATTTACCGTTAGTATTGAGGCTAAGCAAGGCGTAACCACCGGTATATCTGCAGCGGATAGGGCGCATACTATATTAACGGCAATTAATAGCAATAACCCACAAAATGATATTGTTACACCTGGCCATATATTTCCCCTTGTTGCACGCGATGGCGGGGTGCTAGTACGTGCTGGCCATACCGAGGCCGGGGTGGATATTAGCCGCCTAGCAGGGTTGCACCCAAGCGCAGTTATATGTGAGATAATGAATGATGATGGCACCATGGCCCGCCTACCAGATTTGCTAAAATTTGCTAAGCAGCATAACCTGTTAGTAGCCAGCATAGCTGATTTAATTAGCTACCGTTTACAACATGATATACTAGTAGAGATAGCACATGAAAGAGAGTTTATTAGCGATTTTGCCGGTAAATTTAATATGCGCATTTATGTTACCAAACATGAATATGCCGAGCATATCGCCCTAATTCAGGGCAATATAGAGCCTAACAAGCCTATATTAACCCGTATGCATGCACATAATATTTTAAACGATGTATTAGGCGATGCTAGTACGGGTAAAGCTGGTGAATTACAAAAATCTATGCAAATGGTTAATGAGGCTGGCAGCGGGGTGATAGTTATTATCCGTGAGCCACGTAAAAACAGCCTAACAGCTAGCCTAGGTGATAAACCAGTATTGCGTGATTACGGCATTGGCGCCCAAATTCTGCGTGATATAGGCGTGCGTAAAATGCAGCTTATCAGCAATAGCCAAAAACCAATTATCGGGCTAGATGGCTATGGGCTAGAGGTGGTAGGATACCAACCACTACAATAAATTGTTTTTATCTGTTGACACCATAATTTTGTTTATGTAATATGGTGTATATGGATACATATAAAACATATGAGCAACTGACTGAAGATAACTGCTTTAGCGAGAAGCAGGGGAAAACTTTAACCAAAATATTATCTGATTTAGTTACAAAAGATTATTTAGAAGAGCGCCTAGAGGGGCTTCGTAAAGATATTAACTCAGATATGGATGTTAAGGTTACTCAACTAAGGTTGGAGATAAAAGATGTCAAGCTAAGTATGTTTGCTGTAGCTATAACTATGACGGGCATAATAATTGCAGCAATGAAACTATTTTAGATATGGATACTTTAAACACTTATGAAGAGCTAAAAAAAGAAAATGCCTTTAACGATAAGCAAGCTAAAACTCTAACCAAGGTTTTAGCTAGCTTGGTTACTAAGGATTATTTAGAGGAAAGATTAAATAATCTGCGTAAAGATATACATCTTGAAATAAAGGACCTTAAAATTAGCATGTATGTTGTAGCCATCACTATGACAGGCGTAATTGTTGCAGCGATGAAGTTATTATAACGGCTTAATCCCTTACAATTGCATCTGCTAGCTCACTCACTGTTGTTGCAAAATAAATGGAGCGATTCCAATCCATAATAATATCGTAATTGCTAAACAGTAAATAACCCAGGGTTGGGTCATCCTCTTGCGGTAGTATAATTGCTGCCTCATTAACATTAATAGGCGTATTTATAACCACCCCTTTTTTGCGCCAATAAGCAATAGATTGCGGCTGTTTACGCAAGCGCTTATTGCCTGCAGCTTGTAAGGTGCGGCCGTACTTTGGCGGTACTTGTACTTTTACTGCCATACCCTGCCCTTTAACCCACCCCATTGTGCTTAAATAATTAGCTATGGAGGCAAAAATATCTCCATGCGTGTTCCATATATCAGCCTTACCATCTTGGTTATAATCAGTTGCATATTTTACAAAGCTACTAGGCATAAACTGGCAATGCCCCATTGCCCCTGCCCAACTACCTTTTAGTTGCTCACGCTTAACATCGCCATTTTGTAGCATTTGTAATGCTAATACTAATTGATCCTCAAACATCTGTTGACGACGGCCATCATAGGCAAGGCTTACTAGGCTCTGTAATACATCATTACTGCCTGTATAGCTGCCATAGTTGGTCTCTATCCCCCATAGGGCCACTATATATTGCGGCTCTACATTTAATACATCGCTTACATCCTGCAATAATTTACGATGTTTTTTAAACATCTGCCTGCCTTTAGCAATACGCTGTTTACTTAGTATGCGCTTATTATATTGCTTAAAAGTTATGGTGCCTTCTGGCTGTTTTTTATCTAACCTAATTACTTGTTTATTAGGGGTTATATTATCTAAATATTTAAGTGTTTTAGCATTAATACCTTGCGCTGCCATACGCTGTTTTAGGCCATTGCGCCATTTGTAAAACTTGGTTAAATCCACCGGTTTTGGCTTGGCAATAGGCGTAGGTATAAAAACTTTGCCTTTATGATAAAAATTGCCAGCGCTAGCCACACTAGTTATAAGTAAAATTGCTAGTATTAGTTTCATGCATATATCATTTACCTTATTCAAATATTTTGCCAAAGAGTTTTTACGCTATGTGCTAATTACTTTTGCTGTAGCATTAGCACTTACCTTTTTAATAGATATGGTGGAGCTGTTAAGGCGCGCATCAGGTAAAGATGATGCCACATTTTGGGTAATATTAAAAATTGCCTTTTACCGCCTACCTAATTTAAGCCAGCAAATGGCCCCATTTGTAGTATTGTTTAGTGCTATACTAAGCTTTACCAAATTAGCAAAATCTAGTGAGCTAGCAGTGGCACGCGCAAGTGGCTTATCGGTTTGGCAATTTTTGCTGCCATCTATAACCACTGCGGCCATTTTAGGCGTGTTTGTAATGGCAGTATTTAACCCTTTAGCTGCCATAATGCATAATAAGGCCGAGCATTTAAATGATAAATATTTAGAGTATAACCTAAACCAATTTTTACTTAACAAAGGTGGCTTATGGGTAAAGCAACAAAATTTGGTAAAAGATGGCGAGCTTGTTATCCACGCGTTACGCTCTGCTACCGAGGAGGTAAAATTATTTGATGTAATAATTTTTGAGTACGGACTAAACGGTGTGTTTAACAAACGCATAGATGCCAAATCTGCCCTGCTAGAGGGTGAATATTGGCGCCTAGAAGATGTACTAATTAATAAGCCAGATAATAAACCAGTTGAAAAAGAAGAGCTATTTATAGTAACCAACATTACGCCGGAGGATATTCAGGAGAATTTTGTGGATCCAGATACACTCTCATTTTGGGCACTACCGGGTTTTATAGATGTACTAGAAAAGGCCGGGTTTTCTAGCGTTAAACATAAGCAATATTATAATAGCTTACTGGCATTACCAGCAACATTTGTAACCATGGTGTTGGTAGCGGCCGTGTTTACCATAAAGTTTAACCGCCGTGGCAAAAGCGGCTACCTAATAGTAAGCGCTATTATAGCCGGGTTTGTATTTTACTTTTTTACCAAGCTATCTGCCGGATTTGGGTTAGCCGGTACAATACCGTTATGGGCTAGCGCGTGGCTACCAACATTAGTATATGTAATGATACTAATAAGCTTTTTATTACATATAGAGGAAAACTAGTAAAAACCTGCTAACGGTGTATTTTGCATTTGACACCATATTTTTGTTTGTGTAATATGGTGTATATGGATACGCTTAATACCTATGAAGAGCTAAAAAAAGAAAATGCTTTTAACGATAAGCAGGCCAAAACTTTAACTAAGGTTTTGTCTAGCCTAGTGACTAAAAAATATTTTGAGGAGCGTTTAAATATACTTAGAAAAGAGTTTAAAAATGAAATTAGCGATTTACGTAAGGATTTTAGCGAGGATGTAAATAACTTACGTAAAGACGTACAGAAAGATGTTCAAAAGGACATACAAATCGCCTTTGGTAAATTTCAGTCAAATATGTATCTAACAGCCATATCTATGACTGGCATAATAATAGCTGCAATGAAGTTTATGTAATCTACTATTAACTCAATTAATTTCCACTCCACTCAATTGCATCTGCTCAAACATATCTGCTTTTAGTTGCTCTAAATCCGCCTCTGTTTGTCCTTCCGCCCTGGCGGTTATAGCGCTACTAGTGTTAGATGCCCTTATTAACCACCAGCCTTTATCTGTATTTACACGCACGCCATCTATATCGCTATAATCTTGCCCTTTAGCTTGCATACGTTGTTTGATCTCCTCTATCATTACAAACTTACGCTCTTCTGGGCAGTCTAAGCGAATTTCTGGAGTATTAATAGCTGCTGGTAGCTCATCATAAATTTGGCTAAATTTTTTGCCCTCTTTAGCGGCACCATTAATAAAACGTAGGGCGCTATAGATGCCATCATCAAAACCATAAAACTTATCTGCAAAAAATATGTGGCCGCTCATCTCCCCCGCGAGAGGTGCGTTTTCAGCTATCATTTTTGATTTTATAAGTGAGTGCCCGGTTTTCCATACTACTGGGTTGCCACCTAGGCGGGTCACCTCATCAAATAAACCTTTGCTAGCTTTTACATCAGCAATAATAGTTGCACCAGGGTGGCTTGCTAATACATCACGTGCTAGTAC
>Ga0163110_10001448_pt1 | contig 12093 bp, 11 predicted proteins | sample CRUFie1St17metaG_FD_108703 | JGI IMG/M metagenome (GOLD analysis project Ga0163110, IMG submission 108703) | Marine microbial communities from the Costa Rica Dome - CRUD Field 142mm St17 metaG | ecosystem: Environmental > Aquatic > Marine > Oceanic > Photic zone | place: Costa Rica: the Eastern...
ATGTTTGTTTAAAAGTTCCAGAGTGGTTTCTGATTCGTTTAATTTTGAATTGATTATCTCTTCAGAAATGTTTAATTTTAAATTCAATAAGGTTACTGGAGATATTTCTATTTTATTGTTGATTAATTTATGTTCTGCGCCAATTAATTCTAATATTCGTTTTAAACCTGGTTCAGTTGATCCTTTGTATAAGTATTTTGCGAGAGTTATTAGTTGGTTTTTTGATAATTCACCCCAGTAAAAAGTTAATTCGGGATGTAAAGGAATTTTATATTTTTCAGATAATTCAATAGTTAATTCTCTTGGAAGTTTCGGAGGTAAAAATGTATCAAAAAAAGATTCGTGTAACTTATTTTCGGAAATAAATTGATTTTTGTTATTAATTTTGCTTTTTAATATGTTGAACCACCATTCTGGACAAAAACCCGGTGGTACAAGAAAGTGATTATTTTCAAGAAACTCTCCGTGTGAAATTAATATATCTCCCAAAAATAATATTTCTTCGATGTCTGGTGAAATTAATTTTGCTTCTTCTTCCGATTTTGGTTTGATTACTTCTCCGCTCTTTAATTTAACAATTGGTCCTTCGATTGAGTCGCAAGAAGTAAGTGATGTTGATTTTCCCGGACGCTCGACACGTAATTGAGTACCGATTGCCAAGTAATCTTTACAAATTTGCATAGTTATTGGTGAAATTGCCCAAGACCCATGACCTGTTAATCTAGATCGACCATATCTCAACCTAAATCCTCCTTTTTTTAGCGGGTGTGTAAAAATAGGTCTGCCTGCTACGATCTCAGATATATATGAATAGTTTGGCCTTAATTTTGTAGTATTGCTTTTGGTTTCTTGACCTGAGTGAATTTTTTTCTTTAATTCTATGAATTCTTCTATCCATTTCCAATCTTCTAGATTAAAATCCGAACCCCATTCCTTTAGTTTTTTCCAAACTTTTGCACCCTTAAGAGGAATACAATCTGTTAGAAGTAATGCCATTCCGCCTCGTATTCTGTCTGTTTCTACTCGATCCAATCCTTTGAAATTTGAGACAGTAAGTCTTGAAGTTGGATCTCCGTTTAATTCCACAGATAGGTTTGAAATTATGAATTTCATTTCTTCTTCAGTTGGTTTGTATTGTTTTCTTTCAACTCGATCATAATAATCAGTAACTTCCGTGTAAAATCTCTTTATTTCTTCATCAGTAGGATCATATTTTTCGATGTTGTGTACTTTTCTAATGTAATCTGTTATGACTACTGTGACTGCAGATGCTGTGGCTCCACCTCCTCGAATGGGTCCCGCAAAATACATTGACAAATATTTTTTTCCATCTTTTCTGTTTTTTAGTTTTATATCAATTAATCCTTCTAATGGTGCTGATACTGTTCCTTGTGTAATGTATGCAAATCCAGTACGTATTCCGATGTTTATAGCAGATATTTTATCTTCAAATTTGCAAAACCTTTCTAAAGAAATTTCTTCAGCTAATTTCAGTGCAACTCTCCAATCTCCGAATCCATATTCTTTTTCTAATTCGGTTATTCGATCGGGTATTCCTTTTCCAATTATGTTGGGAGATATTGAACCCATGATTGCCTCAACTCTTTCGGCTACTGATGCTGCAATCGGTATATCTGATTCTAGTTGTGGATCAACTCCTGTTTTTTTTGCTTCATTAGATAGTTTACTTAACTGTCTGGTTGATTTATTCATATTTTCAAAATAGTTTTGGATGTGTTTTGATGCAATCATAGGAAATTCATTAGTGGTAGTTTTTAAAAATCATTATTGAAAAAGAAACATATGAGAGGAAGACCGACTTTTAGTCCGATTAGAAATAATTTAGTAGAACTTCTTTATTTTATAGGTAGTTCATACGGTTATGATATATATAAAAAATATATGTTAGTTTTTCCAAAAACCACGATGAGATCCATATATTATCATTTGAATAAAGGTGTTAAATTGGGTGTTTTTTCTGTTAGTAAAATAGAAACGGTCAAAGGAGATTATTCTTGGGGTGAAGGTGTTAGGCGGGTTAATTTTAAATTAGGTCCGAATGCGAAACCTCGAAAAGATACTTCTGTTCTTAAAAAATTGAAAAATACCCCCAACCCCTAAATTTCCTTTGGAATGATTATTTATTATATTATTATTTTTAATTTATTTATTTATTTATTACTATATTGAAAATAAATAATAAATAAATTATTATTTATTTTATTATTATGTTTATATTTCCATAGGAAAGCAAAGGGTAGGGGGTTATATTTCTAATAAAATAAACCTAATATCAAATAAAATAGATAAAATCTTTTAAGTTAAATTTCCTATGGAAATTATGACAGATGATTTAGACAACCTTTTTGAAGAATATATAGCAAAAAAATCAATTTTTTCAAATAAAGAAGCCCTACTACTTAGATATTTCCCTGAAAATATACCTCATCGTTCAGATCAAATAAAAAAACTAGGAATGATTTTGGCACCAGCATTAAAAAACAATAAACCATCTAATTTATTTATCTACGGTAAAACTGGAACCGGTAAAACGTTATGCACCCAATTTACAATACAAAAACTTCTTGAAAAAAGTAAATTAACTGGTGCAAAAATAAGATATGCATATCTAAATTGCAAATTAAAAAAAATTGCAGATACCGAATACAGAGTTATCGCAAGCTTAGCCAAAGAACTTGGCGAACAAGTCCCAGTAACAGGATTACCTACTGACGAAGTGTACAACATATTCATAAATAAAATCGATTCAGAAGATCAAATTATTTTTTTAGTTCTGGACGAAATAGATAGATTGGTCAAAAAAAATGGTGACGAAATTTTATATTCTTTGACTCGAATAAATTCCGAATTAAAGAATTCAAAAATTTGTTTGATCGGAATATCAAATGATGTTAGATTTATTGAAGATGTTGATCCGAGAGTAAAAAGCTCACTAGGTGAAGAAGAATTAATATTCCCTCCATATAATGCATTGGAATTGAAAGACATATTACGAGAACGTAGCGAAGTTGCTTTTTCAGAAGATTCACTCGATGCAGCAGTGTTAGCCAAATGTGCTGCATATGCAGCAAAAGAACACGGAGATGCAAGACGCGCATTAGACTTGCTAAGAGTCGCAGGAGAGGTTGCAGAAAGATCCAACGAGGAGATAGTCAAAATGGATCACATAAAAAAAGCAGAAGAAAAAATAGAAATAAATCGTATTTTTGAATTAGTAAAAACACTCCCTTCTCAATCCAAGCTCATATTATACTCAATCTTCAAACTATCTGAAACAATAAAAAAATTGGAAACCGGAGAAATATATGAAGAATATAAAAATCTATGTAATATAAACAATAGTGCAATTTTAACACAAAGAAGAATATCAGATTTAATTTCCGAATTGGATATGTTGGGTTTGATAAATGCAAGACTAATCAGCAAAGGTAGACATGGACGAACAAGAGAAATTTACTCAACAATACCCTCAGATTTAAAGGAAATTTTAATGAAAGATTTAAAGTCCGAATTAATGTTATGAATTATCAAGATCTCGTAAATCGAGGAAAAAATGCAAGTGAAAAGAAAGAAGTTGTAATCGTTAAAAATAGTATAGACGATCTAAAATCAAACTTGAAAGTTGTAAAAGAGTTTGATTATAAACCAAAGAAAGTGGAACCCAACGACTTTACACAACATTATAGAGAAAGATTTAAATTTTTAAGAAATACTTTGTTTAATCGCCCAGAGGCAGCATCAACCACTTCAATAAATCAAGCAAAAAAATCATTTGAAAAAAATTTAACGATCATTGCAATGGTAAACGATGTTACTCGTTTACCTACTGGAACAATGTTAGTCTCTGTCGAAGATTTAACTGATCAATTACAAATAATCATATCCAATAAAAAACAAGAGCTTATTGAAAAATTACAATTTTTAACTTTAGACGAAGTATTAATTTTCAAAGGATCCATCGTCAATGAAAAAATGTTTTTGTCAGACATAATTTGGCCAGACGTACCACAAAAGAAAGAAGAGTACGCACCAGATGACGTTTATGCAGTGTTTTCCGGAGATATACATATTGGAAGTAAACAATTTTTACCAAAACAATTCTCTACATTTGTTGATTGGTTGTCCGGAAAAGTTGGAAACGAAAGGCAAAGAGAAATTGCAAAAAAAACAAAATATTTTTACATTCCAGGAGATTTGGCAGATGGTGTAGGAATATATCCTTCACAAGAAAAAGAATTGGACATAAAGGATCTAAGGGGACAATATGACGAATTGGCAAAATATTTAGAAAAAATACCGGACGATAAACATATAATAATCTGCCCTGGAAATCACGATACGATGGTCAGATTAGAAGAACCGCAACCGAAAATGTATGAATATGCTGAAAAGATAGCAGAACTTCCAAATGTTACAATGGTCACAAACCCATCATACACCAATATTCATTCATTTGATAATTATTCAGGTCAAGATGTTTTAATGTATCATGGTTATTCTTTTGATAACTTGATAGACCAAGTCGAAGGATTGAGAATTTCAGGCGGCTATGATTCTGCTGACGAAATCCACAAATTTTTACTTAAACGAAGACACTTATCTCCAACACATAATTTGAATTTAACATTACCAATAAAAAAAGACCCAATGGTCATAGATAAAATACCAGATATCATGGTTACCGGACACATACACAAAGCTAAAATCGGATCATATAAATCCACAATATCGATCTCAGGAAGTTGTTGGCAATCCATAACACCATTTCAAGAAAAAATGGGACATAAACCAGATCCGGGAATGATCCCAATCACAAATTTAAAAACTCGAAAAAGTAAAATGCTATCTTTCAAATAAATTTATATTTATTCGAAATAATATAGAACATGATTGATTTAGCTTATTTCATAATAACAATTTTATTTTTACAAATTGGATCAAAAACCATCCAAGAATTAAATCCGGATTTTCTAAATGTAATCACTTCAAATTCTAGTTTTGATCAAATTATATTTACATTAATCATTATTTATTTACTTTATTTAAGATTAAATAAATTAAATTTGATAAACGGCCTATTCAACATAACTATTTTTTATTCGATATATATTTTATTTTTAAATTTCTTTCCAAATATTCAAGCAATATTATTATCTTTTTTAATTATGTTATATTACAAAAAAAATAATTCAATAATTTATCATAATTTAATTATCACTTTGGCAGCCTTAGGAGTTGGTTTATTTTTCGGTAGCCTATTTAGGCCACTCGATGTCCTTATTTTTGCAGCTCTCTTTTGTATCTATGATGTATATGCCGTATACAAAACAAAATATATGATAAAAATGTTCAATCAATTTTCTAAAAATAATGCATTTTTTGCAACAGCATTCCCAAAAAAATTATTATCAAATAAATTTTTTATCGTAGGTTCCGGAGATTTAATTTTTCCAACAATAATAACAGTATCTTTTTCAAAATATATGCCTGAATACGTAATCACCTCAATAATTGGTTCAATAACGGGTTACTTATTCTTATATTATTTAATTAAAATTCAGAACTCAAAAAATCCTGTCCCCGCACTACCACCAATTATTTTTTGCATAATATTATCTTTTTTAATTAAAATTATTTTCATCTAAAACCGATTTAATTTTATCCGCCTTTTTTTTACCGATCTTTTCTATTTTTTGCAATTCTTCTGAACTTGCCAAAAATATATTCTTCGGAGATTTAAAATATTTCAATAAATTCATTGCCAATTTTGGACCGACGCCCGGTAAACCTTCAACTAAATATTTTTGCTCATCCTCAACTGTCCAAAATTTTCTACCAACTCGAAAAGAATTATTACCTTCTGATTTCTTATATTCCCGTCTTAATAAATTTTTAAGAATTTTTGCAGTTGATTCAATATCTTCTGAGTGAAAAATAGGTATATTATAATCTAAATTAAGCGATAATATCGAAGAAATTATTGCATTTTCACTAATATCTCTTAAATAATATATTTCAGAAATATCGCCCTCCAGAATATAAAGAACTTTATCGAAATGATCTTTAAGATTTTTTGCCTGCGAAAATAATCGCCCATCAACTAAAGAACTCAGAAAATCAGAAATGGTTTTTCTTTCAACAACACAATCATCAGACAGTATAAAATCACCTAACTCCAACTGACTGAATTCAAAATTAACATCCAATTCAGACAATTCCTCAGAAATACCCGATTTCCTTTCTCTATTATCAACTAGTATTTTCATCTTTTCAATAATTTATACATATTCTCCTCTTTACGTTTAGATACCCAATAATATTTTTCATCAATCGAATTTTCAGTCATCAACATATAAATTTTACCAATGTTCACTCTACCAATTCTACCTCTACGCTGAATGCTCCGCAGTGCAGATGGAATACATTCAAAGAAAATACCTACGTCTGCGTCATCAACATGAATTCCCTCTTCAGAAACACTAGTAGCAACCAAAACATTAAATTCACCATCTTTAAATTCATCCAAAACCTTTTTTTGATTTTTCTGAGTAAATCCTTTTCGTTGACCCGTAAATTTTTTAGCAACACCGATATTTGAAGAATTAATATATTCGACAATCTCATCAACCGAATTAGTATATTGACAAAATATTATTATTTTTTTATCAAAATCAATCAAATTTTTCAATTCATTCATTTTATTATTGTATTCTAGATTTTTTGATAATCGCTTTATTCGTATTAGTCTAAAATCTTCCATTATGCTTTTCGAAGACTTTGCACTCTCGGTACTCAATTTTTCTAATGCTTTCAAAAAAGAATTATTAGTTTGTGTTTCTAACATCTCCAATAAAAATAACAATTTAATTACTTTGGTATTAATTTTAATAAAATAATATAATTTTGAGTCGTCACTAACTTTTGAAAATAATCTTTTATTTAAACTTATTAATTCACCTTTGCTCATATATTCGTAATTTCGAACAACCAACCTATTTTTTTTCAAAATATTATAATCTTCTTTAATCATATCTGTTAACATTTTCTTAATTTCAATTTGAATTTTATTTAATTTAATTTTCTTAATTTCAATCTCTCTATCAGGCAAATAATCAGACATCTCACTGGAATCAACTATATGAAATTTTTCAATTTTTAATAGCGATCTTAATTCATCTAAACGTTCCTTATCTGTTGCAGGACTTGCACTCATTGCAAGAATTTGCGATTTATCTATACTTTCCATTAATTTTGCATATGCATAATTTCCACTGGTTCTATGCGCTTCATCAAAAACAACTAACGAAAATTTTTCTGGATCAAAAAAATTTTTTTCTAAATCTGATACAACCGTTTGCGGAGTCGCAACAATTAAGTCAGACTCTAGCCAAATGTCCTTCCTAATTTCCGATTTTATCGTTCCATCAACTAAACCAATCAATTCCGAATTTTCAAAAAAATTATCAAAACTCTTCTTATGTTGCGCAACTAGCGGTTTTGTTGGTGCCATTACTAAGACCTTACCTGTACGCAATTTTATACCTGCCAGCGCCACAGCAATAATTGTCTTTCCTGCACCCGTAGGTAAAACAATAAATGAATTTTTATCAACAATCGCTCCAAGAGTTTTTTCTTGATAAGCCCTCAATTTAATTTTTTCTTTATTTAATTTTAACATTTTCTAGATATTTTTCAACTTTTTCTTTATGACCCGCACCTATTACAATAAGTATCTTAGATTCAGGAAATTTTGTATTTAATATCTTTATTTGCCGCTTCATATAATCGTCCCTATCTTTAACTAAACAAGAATAAATATTTGGAAAATCCGATTTAAATTCACTAATTAATTGCTTAATTATCTTATTATTTGGAACAGATTTTATATCAAATTTCGCAGTTCTTTTATTTGATTTAAATAAGAACGTAAATAGTTTTAATTTCTCCCTCAGCGGGACTTTTCGAGATAATTTGTTTAGCGTAATTCTGATATCTTGGTCAATTAATGCGATTTTAGCACCAGCCTTTTTACCATAAATTATTGCAGATTTCATATCATTACCTGCACGAGAACCAGTCCGTTTACCAATTATTTTTTGACTTATGGAACCAAATAACAAAAATAAAAACCCAAAAATTCCGATTTGCTTAATAATTTTAAAATTAAACTTCCTCTTTTTTGACTTACCAAACAAATTTCTGTAGCGATTTATATCTAGTTCAACTGCAACAATATCTGGTTTAAAGTCACTTATTGATTTTTTTATCTGATTTACGCTGTTTTTTGACACGTGGCTTGTACCAACTACTAAAAATCTTTCATCCATATACTATTTTGTAGAAATGTTTATATTTAAAAAAACTATTTCCTTTGTATGTTAATAACAAAAAATCTAAACAGCGTTCATGGCATCGACGTATATACAGATTCAGGAGAATATTTTGGAAAGATTGAAGAAGCAATTTTATTAAATAATAAAATCGATTCATGGAAAGTTAGAGCAACACCAAGATCATATTTATCCAAAGCAATGCCTTCTGCAAAAGGAGTAATTCTACCACATCATCATGTTAAAGCCATTGGCGATGTAATGTTAGTTTCCCGATCTGCAGCTCCATCTTTTATGGAAGATTAAGTCATTACGATTTATTTATAAGATTTTATTATAGTATTTTTTATGAATTTTGGTAATACCTCTGAGCTCAACGTACCTAAGAAAATTATAAATAAAATTATAGGTCAAACTCGGGCAGTAGATATCATTAACAAAGCATCAAAACAAAGACGACATGTTTTATTAATTGGATCTCCGGGTACAGGTAAGTCTATGCTTGGTAAGGCCCTTTCCGAATTGTTACCAAAATCGGCGCTTGAAGATGTTCTTGTTCTGAGCAATCATAAAGATCAAAATATGCCTTTGGTCCGAACTATGATTTCAGGAAGGGGATCCGAAATTTTATCAATGGCAAGACAGAATTCAGCAAAGAATCTAAAAAAGCAATCAATATTTTTCTTAATATTTTCAATACTTGCATTAATGTTTCCCTGGTGGATCAGATTAATTTATGGAGATATAATGGCAGCAGCATCAATGGTATCCGGAGTTATGTTCTTAGTTCTATATGGAATAGCAATTAATATGAATTCTAGAAGAAAGCAAAACAATGAACCAAAGTTATTGATAGATAATAAATTAAAAATATCTTCACCTTATGTAGATGCTACTGGTGCACATGCAGGAGCATTGCTCGGCGATGTTAGACATGATCCTTTCCAATCCGGAGGTTTGGGAACTCCCGCACACTTGAGAGTTGAACCTGGAATGATACATAGAGCAAATAAAGGAGTTTTATTTATAGATGAAATCGCAACACTTGACTTACCTACTCAACAAGAATTACTTACTGCTATGCAAGAGAAAAAATCATCAATTACTGGTAAGTCGGATAAATCTGCCGGAGCAATGGTCAGAACCCAACCGGTTCCATGTGATTTTATTTTAGTTGCAGCAGGTAACTTGGATACTATTGAAAGAATGCATCCGGCATTACGATCCAGAATTCGAGGTTATGGTTATGAAGTATTTATGGATAAAGACATAGATGAAACAAAAGATAATGTCAAATTATATTATCAGTTCATTGCACAAGAAATAAGAAAAGATGGAAAAATACCTCACATGTCAAAAAAAGCATGCGACGAAATAATTCGAATTGCAAAAAAAATGTCCGGTAAAAAAAATAAACTAACGTTGAGATTGCGAGAATTAGGAGGGCTGATCCGGGCAGCAGGCGATCTTGCTATTGAAGATAAATCCAAATTAATCGAATTTAAGCATGTAACGGCTGCATCCAAAGATCCAAGAACTCTTGAAAATCAAATTGCTAACAAACATATAAAGAATATCACCGACTATCAAATCATTCGAAATTCCGGTTACGAAGTGGGTCGAGTTAACGGACTTGCGGTCATAGGTGACTCAGGAATAGTTCTACCAATTGAAAGTGAATTAACTCCCGGCGGGAAAAGAAAACAAATTATTGCAACAGGTAAATTGGGAACAATTGCAAAGGAAGCAATATCAAACGTATCTGCAATAATCTTAAAGAATTTTGGAAAAGACATTAACGAGAAATACGATGTATTCGTACAATTTATTCAAACGTACGAGGGCGTTGAAGGAGATTCAGCATCAGTATCCGTGGCAACTGCAATTATTTCTGCTTTAACTAAAAATCCAGTTGATCAAAGTTTTGCAATGACGGGTAGTTTATCTGTGCGGGGCGAAGTCCTTCCAGTGGGTGGCGTAACAAACAAAATTGAAGCCGCAATATCTGCAGGATTAAAAGACGTTATTGTTCCATTGTCAAATAAAGAAGATATAGTTTTAGATAAAAAGCAATTGAAAAAGATAAATATACATTATGCTCAAAATATAGAGGACGTGCTTAAATTAGCATTAAAGAAAAAAATTAAATGGAAATAAAAATCAATGATTCAAAGATAAATAGAATAAAAAAAATTCTAGCTCATTCGGAATTTAAATCGGTCGAAGACTTTACAGATCACGCATTAGATTTGCTATTGTTTGCGGAAGAAAATAAAGATAAATTCAGAGACTTAGTTAGCAACTCTTAAAAATTTAGGAGAATTAAAATAACATGTTAGATATCAAATTATTTCGAGAAAATCCTGAACTTATTATTGAATCAGAGAAAAAAAGATTCAAAGATATTTCTAATGTTAATTCTGTAATCGAGTATGATAATAAATTCAGAAAAGAATTTTCTAAACTATCAAAACTTAGAAATTTAAGAAATGTTCACTCAAAAGAAATAAATCAATTACAAAAACAAAAAAAACCCTTCAAATCAAAAATTAAAGAAGTTCAAGAAATAAATAAAAAAATAAAGACTACCGAAGATAAGGTAAAAAAAATATTGGAAAAAAGAGATGCACACAGATACAAAGTAGGAAATATTTTGAATAAAAAGGTACCCGTTTCAAAAGACGAGTCCGGAAATAAAATTGAACGTGCGTGGGGAAAACCAAAAAAATTCAAATTTAAACCAAAACACCAAGCAGATATAATTTTAGAAATAGACGGTGCAGATTTAGATCGAGCAGCAAAACATTCCGGAGCAAGATTTTACTATCTAAAAAACGAATTAGCAATTCTAAATATGTCAATTTTGAGATACGCAATTGACGAATTAGTAAGAGAAGGATTCACTCCGATGCAAACGCCAGTCTTTTTGAGACATAAACCGATGAGCGCAGCGGCAGAACTGGCAGACTTCGAGGAACAACTATATAAGATCGAAGGTGAAGATAATTATTTGATTGCGACATCCGAACAGACTCTAGCATCTTATCACATGAATGAAATTCTTAATTGGAAAGAATTACCAATAAAATACACCGCACACTCATTATGTTTCAGAAAGGAAGCCGGAAGTCACGGTAAAGACACAAAAGGAATTTTCAGAGTACATCAATTTGATAAAATTGAACAATTCATTTTTTCCAGACCAGAAGATAGTGAAAAATTACATGAAAAAATGATAGAAATAACCGAAAAAATATTCAAAGGCCTAGAGATACCATACCGAGTTGTTAATATTGCATCTGGAGAAATGAATGATAACGGATCACTTAAATATGATATAGAGGGTTGGTTTCCAGCACAGAATAAATATCGAGAATTATGTTCTGGTACAAATTGTACCGATTATCAAGCTAGAAAATTAAATGTTAAATTTGACTCAAAAAAAGGAATAAGAGAAGTCCTTCATACGCTTAATTGTACTGCTCTTGCGTCTCAGAGAACAATTGCTTGTTTATTGGAGAACCATCAAAATAAAGACGGATCTATAACAATACCGAAGAAATTAGTTAAGTACACCGGATTCAAAAAAATAAACCCAAAATGAAAATTCTTGCATTTACAGATACTCACGGCAAAACCGAAAATATCGCTGAAATAAAGAAATTGGTTGAAAAAACTAAACCCGACTTATTGGTTTGTGCGGGCGATTTTACAAATTTTGGAAAAAGGGCAATTCAACAAT
>Ga0163110_10001449_pt1 | contig 12092 bp, 19 predicted proteins | sample CRUFie1St17metaG_FD_108703 | JGI IMG/M metagenome (GOLD analysis project Ga0163110, IMG submission 108703) | Marine microbial communities from the Costa Rica Dome - CRUD Field 142mm St17 metaG | ecosystem: Environmental > Aquatic > Marine > Oceanic > Photic zone | place: Costa Rica: the Eastern...
AATTAAGACTTGATAAGGAATATGGTTACATATTAAATATTACACAACAAGATTTTGAAATTATAGATTACGAAATAGAAGGAGTAGAAAATGCTATCAACATATATCAAGTTCAGTAGTTTATTAATACTATTGTTTTCATTTTCAGCACAAGCAAATGAGATTTACATAAATCAAGCTGGTAGTAATGTTGACATTGACATAACACAAGATGGTCAAAATAATAGAGTATCAACAAAAAGCACAGCACAATCAAATGCAACTTTGTATGGTAACAATCAAACTATAAATTTTTCACAAACAGGTGATAATAATAAAATAGGTTTATACAAACATTACTATGGTTCAGATGGACAAACATCTAGTACAATGACAGCAGAACAATTAGGTAGTGATAACACAATGTATCTAGATAATCATGGTGATGATAATGATATAAATGCCATACAAAAAACACATAACTCAATTATGGATTTAGAAATTGATTATGATAGTAATACAGTTGACGCTAGACAGAGATGTTCTAGAGGTTCAGATTGTGAACAAGACCACATGATACTTAATGCTTACACAGCAAATAATAATACAATCAAAATGGGTCAAGGTTATAATATATCAACAAGTGGTTCATGGGAATATGATGGCACAGAACATGGTGGTCATTATATGAATCTACTTGTAACTGGCGATAGAAATACCATAACTTTGTCAAGTAGAAATAATGATTCAAATACAGAACATACTCAAAATGTTAATATATATTCAGATGATAATAATGTGCAAATACAACAAACACATGGTCAGGATAAAACTGCCACACTAAACATCTACAATGATGACAATACTGTTTATTGGAAACAGACAAAAAATGCTGGACATACTGGCACAGTAAGTTTAAGTGGTTCGTATGGAACTAATTTAAGTGTAACACAAAAAAGTAATACAACGCCACAATCTTACTCACTATCACAAACTTGTAATACAGTTGGTGGTTGTTCTGTATCAGTAACACAACAATAAGTATATTATTATTATCTTATAAATAGATATGATGAAAAAATTTGTAACACATTGGACATTCTCGTTCATAACTTTAATCGTCTTGACCTTTATTGGTTTACAAGACCCTTATATCAAAGAAATACTAAGACTTAAATCATTTGATATTCTCATACAACAAGAACCAAAAGAAGTATCACAAGATATCGGTATTGTTACGATTGATGAAAAATCAATTGAGAAGTATGGACAATGGCCTTGGAAAAGAGATGTACTTGCACAAATCATATATGATTTAAGACAGGCAGGTGCTGGTATTATTATGATACCTATACTATTTTCAGAGGAAGATAGATTAGGTGGTGATGATGAACTTGCAAAAGCACTCAAAGACAATGGAGTTGTGATTGCACAGGTTGGAACATCACAAATAGACAGAAATGCAGTTCCTAGAGGGGTTGCTAGAATAGGTAATCCTTTTCCTTATCTTTTTGAGTGGGAAGGTATGTTAGGCCCGATTGAAGAATTAGGTAAAAGTGCTGATGGTGTTGGAGTAATTAATACTGCACCAGAGATTGATGGTGTCGTGAGAAGAATACCATTGATAATGAAGATAGAAAGATTTCTAGGATATAGTGGTGGAAGAACATTAGGACAATCATCACCAATAGTAGAAGAATCAACTTATCCTACTATGGCAATAGAAGTCATTAGAGTTGCAACAGGAGCTCCAAGTTATCAAATCAAATCTAGTAAAGGTGGAATTATTGCAGTAAGAGTGCCAGGATATTCTATTATAAACACAGACCCAAATGCCAGAATCTGGTTACATTGGAACAAAGAGTTTGAAACTATTTCTGCATCTGAAAGTGATTTCTCAAAGTTTGAAGGTCGTAGTGTAATCATTGCACCTACTGCTGAGGGTATAGGTAATATTATTGCAACGCCAGTTGGTGAAAAATATTCTTATGAACTATCTGCATCTACTTTACAAACTGTTTTAGATGGTAAACAAATTAATCGTTATGATATAAGTTTGTTTGTTGAATTAGTTGCATCAGTTTTATTAGGTACTCTAGTTATACTGATTGCAAGATTTACACCATATTGGTTCGTAGGAACAAGTATCATAATATTATATGTTGCTAGTTTGATAGTAGCATGTCATCTTTTCAATAAACATCTAATACTATCTGATATCAGTTGGATAATTATTGTAATTACTATTGTTGGTATGCATAGTATTTTTAACAGATTTATTTTAGAGTTTAAATTAAAACAACAAATAAGAAAACAGTTTGAAACTTATCTAGACCCAAGACAAGTTGCCGAACTACAAAAAGACCCTAGTAAATTAAGACTAGGTGGTGAAAGAAAAGAGATGAGTTTTCTGTTTATGGACATTGTAGGATTTACACCAATATCAGAATACTATAAAAATAATGATGACCCAGAGGGATTGGTTGAAGTTATCAACGACTATCTAAATCGTATGACTAAGATTGTTCTAGAGAATGGTGGCACAGTTGATAAGTATATGGGTGATTGTATCATGGCATTCTGGAACGCACCACTAGATTGTGAAGACCATGCAGAGATGGCAGTCAAAACATCTATAGAATGTGCCATAGAAACACAAAGATTAAAGAAAGACTTCAAAGAAAAAGGATTACCAGATATCAACATAGGTTCTGGTGTCAATACTGGCACTTGTATTGTGGGTAATATGGGTAGCGATACCAGATTTGACTATTCAGTCATAGGAGATGCTGTAAATCTTGCTGCTAGGTTAGAGGCAGCTACCAGAAACTACAAAGATGATAAGGGGAATATCGTAACCACGCTATATTCTTCGTATACTATGGAAAAACTCAAGAAAATCAAGTCAGTAGAAGTAGACAAAATCAAGGTCAAAGGCAAGGAAGAATTGGTTACAATCTACAAACCACTCTAAATTAATTTACTTTTCTTAATAAAATCAATAACTTAAACACTTGACAAAGGTTGTCTGGGGCCTGTATAATGGGTACATAAATTGAGAAAAGAGAGGTAAATTATGAAATCAGTAAAACCGGCAAATTCTTTAGAGGAAGGTGCTAAAAATATGGTTGAAGCAATGATGAAGGACTATAACGAAAGAGGTTATGGTACAGATTCCCCAGATAATTACGAAGTTAAAGAAGGTAGAAAGTATTTAAAAGTTGTAAGAGAAAATTCTGTTGCTGCTTTTGTACTTAAAGAAGATTACAAACATTTCAAAAAAGGTGATGTATTGAAAGCTGCTAGTTGGAATGCTCCAGCACTAAACAGAGCGAGAGGAAATGTATTTGAAGGATTATACCCAATGAAATGGACAGGCCCACTATATTTAAATTAGGGGTTGACAATATATGTTTGACGCTGGTATACTACTTAATATGATGAAAAAACGAGGTATGAGATATGAATAAAACACTAATGAAAGAAATGAAGAAACTAGATAATCGTGGGTTAAATGAGGTTATGGATTTTGCTCGTGAGTTAATGGTTATGAATGGAAAATTAGAATTTACGCCAGGCACTAAAGTTTATGTGGTACAGAAAACTAAGAAAACGCTAGGCACAGTTAGGAAAGTCCTACAAAAAAATGCTGTAGTTGATTTAGATACAGGTGGGGCATACAGAGTTCCAATGTCAATGTTGGAGGCGGCGTAATGAATGACGGCAATACTGTATTGTCGGTAGTCGCCCAGAAAATGATGTTTGGTGATATTGACGAAGATAATGCTCTAAAAATTTTAGAGAACAATATTGAATTACTAAATGAACAAGGTATTGAAGATAAGTATGACGCTTTAGCAGAAGTGTATAAAATGACAAGACAAATATATCATGATACAAATTATTATGAGGAGTACCCAGATTGAAAGGCACGAATAAACCTAGACAAAATTTCCAAGTTCGTAGTGAACAAAAAAAGAAGTTTAAGAAGAAACCTAGTAAAGAGGATAATTCTACAGGTTTGAGTGTAAAAGTTGGTGATGATTTTAACAAAGCAATGCGATTGTTTAAAAAGAAAGTTTTAAATGATGGTAGATTAAATGAGATACACGAAAGACAATTTTTTACTAAGAGAAGTGAAAAGAAAAGACTGGCAAGAGCTGCTGGTAAACAAAGGTGGTTGAGAAAGTTTGCAGAAACAGCAGGCCCACATCAACCAAAGAAAAGAACTAACAATAGAAAAAGGATAAAATAATGGAAGTAAAATTATTAAGACTAACCACAGGTGAGGATATAGTTGCAGAAGTAACATTTTCAGATGATACTATTACAACGATTAAAAAACCTTTTGTACTAATACCAATGGCACAAAATCCAGGCAGTAGTGCAGAAACTAAATTATACTTTTCACCTTTTATTCCTTTTGCAGATAATGAAGAAATGAATATTAAAGAAAGTAATATTATAGTTATCAATGAAGCTAAACCAGAGATAAAAGAAAACTATTTAAATTATATTGGTGCGATTGTGCCAGTAGAGAAAAAGATTATAGCATGACAGACGAAAAAGACAATAATATGGACAATGTAATATATGGGCCTTGGGGTTCAGAACCTGTAAAACAAGATAAGAAAACTTCTAATTGGATTAAACAGAAGTATGATAGAGAACTAGATAAAAATAATTCTCAGTTACAGATGAAAGAAAAACTTGCTAAGATTGATTTGTTGACTGAGAATGTAATGGTACAGATGATACACACTCTAAGTGAAAATGGTTATGAGATTGATGATGAACAGTTTATTTTAGATGTGGGTTTTTTATCAGAAGTAATTAAAGGTGCTATGGCAAGACAAGAGGGATTACCACATATCATACAAGGATTTATTGAATTGATAATGTCGCCAGAAAGTAAAACTACAGAAGAAGGTGTTACACTACATTATTCTAGATTTGATTCGCCACTTCTTGCAGATACTATTGAAATGGTTAGTGAAATCGTAGAAGAAGATGACGAGATAGATGTAGAGTTTAAACCAGATATGGAAGAAAATGATACTCTACACAGTAAAAGAAATAAAGAAATCATCAAAGACGAAGAAAAAGAAGATGATGATGATTAAAGAATTACATAAAGTAATTGCCGATATGACTATCCGAGGCAAAAAATTAGTTAATTTAAATTTAATAATCATAGGAGATTATAATTATGGGTAGAAAAAAACTATCAAAAACGCAAAGAGTAATCAATGCGTTCACAAGAGGTGAAACTCTTACATGGAAAACATTAAGAAACACATTTGACCTAACTTCACCACAAGCTATGGTGGACAAATTAAGAAGTCAAGGTTTTATGATTTACATTAACAAAGATGCAAATGGTACATCTTATCGTATGGGTAAACCTTCAAAAGCAATTATTGCTGCTGGGGTTGGCGAAGTATTGATGAATGGTGGTGCAGATAAAGCAATCGTTGCCGCTGGTATCAAAGCACTTTATGGAAATGGTGTAGGATACGCTTCTTAATTATTTAAGAATTAGTTTAGGGTGGCCTACCAATAAGTGCCACCCTTTCTAATAAGGATTTAATATGATATTAATTGACATGAATCAGATTACAATTGCATCTGTAATGATGCATTTGAATATGAATGACAATCAGTTAGATGAAGAAATGGTCAGGCATATGATATTAAATTCTGTAAGATTATATCGCACCATGTTCAATGAAAAATATGGTGAGGTAGTCATAACATACGATTCTAAAAACTGTTGGCGTAGAGATGTATTCCCACAGTATAAAGCAAGTCGTAGGAAAGGTAGAGAAACAGACAACAATGATTGGGATAAGATTTTTGGATTATTAGGTGATATTAAATCAGAAATCAAAGAGTTTTTACCATATAAAGTTGTAGAAACTTATAGTGCTGAGGCAGATGATATTATCGCCACACTATGTAAGAAGTATCAAGACGAAAAGATTATGATTGTATCTGGTGATAAAGACTTTATTCAGTTGCATAAATACAATAATGTACGACAGTATAGTCCTGTTACTAAAAAACATGTAAATGGGGTTGACCCTGTTGTATATATAAAAGAACATGTACTTAAAGGTGATAGGTCAGATGGCATACCAAATGTATTATCGCCTGACCATACATTTACAGATGAACTAAGGCAAAGACCTTTAACATCTAAAAGAATTGAAAGTATATTAGCTCAAGAAATTGACGAATTAGATGATGAAGTGAAACGAAATTATCAAAGAAATAATAAACTCATAAATCTGGATAATATTCCAGAGGAGTTGGAAGAAAAAATTCTAGATGATTTCAATGTCGCCACATGTGGTGATAGAAGTAAGATGTTAAATTATTTTATAGACAAAAGACTGAAAAGTCTAACTGAACAAATTGGAGATTTTTAAAATGGCATATTCACACACACTACTGTTTTCAGACATACTTGATAAAGTACACAAAGCGAAAACAAAAGTAGAAAAAGTAGCAATACTCATAACGAATGATTCAGAATCATTAAGAATGTTATTAAAAGCATCTTTTGACCCTACGAAAGAATGGGTAATCCCAGAAGGTGAAGTACCTTATACACCAAATGAAGCACCAGAGGGAACAGAACATACTGTTCTTGCATCAGAAACAAGAAAACTCTGGCATTTCATCAAAGGTGCCGACAATGAAACATCACAAGCACAGAAAGAAAAAATGTTTATACAAATGTGTGAAGGATTATGTGATGCAGAGGCGAAAGTATTAATCGCCGCTAAAGATAAAAGACTACATCAAGTTTACAAAGGTTTATCTAAAGATGTTGTAAAAGAAGCATTTGGTTGGGGTGATGATTTTATGAAAGAACCAGCACCTGTATACCCTCAAGCGCCTGGGAGTGCTTCTGGAGTATAAAAAACTTGACAATAGTTGTATAGAGCTGTTATTATAATAGATTATGAGGTCTAATGAAAGAATAACGCTATCGCTAACTCACTCTCTCTCTCAGACCTCATCAAAGAGTTAGTGGTAGCACCTAATGAGAGGTTCTGCGTATGTGGTATAAAAGTATTACACTTGGTTTCCAACTAAGAGAAGATTGGGCAGTACAATCCATACGCTCCATTAATTATGACAAGTAAAATTAAAAAAATACCATACAAGTTTGTCCATGTTTTTTGGATTGATATTGTATCTGATAGTGCTTGGAGAAGTATAGAAGATGTTTTAGAGAGTAAATGTCCTAGATGTCTAAGCACAGGATTTCTTGTAAGTGCAGAAGATGAAGATTTTGTTAGATTGGTAAGTGATTTTAATTTTAATGAAGATGGAACGATTGATGAATGTGGTAATTCTACAATCATACCTAGACATAATGTATATGAGATTAAAGAGGTTACATAATGAAAAAAATATTATTAATAGTTTTATTGTTAGTGATAGGAAGTGAGGCATATGGAGATGAAAAAAAATGTTTAACAGAAAACATTTATTTTGAGGCTAGAGGTCAAGGTCAGGCAGGCTGGTTAGCAGTTGCACAAGTTACATTAAATCGTGTAGAGGATAAAAGATTTCCAAACACAGTATGTGAAGTTGTGAAACAAGGTTTAACATATGCTAATGGACAACCTATTCGTAACAAGTGTCAGTTTAGTTGGTATTGTGATGGTAAGTCAGACATTCCTAAAAATATGAAAGTTTATGATAGTATTTACGAATTAGTAAATTATATCTATCACATACAAAGTAATCCAGACTATCAGTTCTTTGATATCACAGATGGTGCAACACATTATCATGCAGATTATGTAAGACCATCTTGGGCAAAAACAAAAACAAAAACCATAGAGATTGAGGACCATATATTTTATCGTTGGGAGAAGTAGATGTTTGAACATGTAATCAGAACACCTTTTGATATGAAACCTGTTTTCAAACCTTGTGAACGCCCAACATTCAACGCAAATGATACAGATGTTTTTATTCAAGCACAGAGAAGAATTGAGTTAGATAATCTAGGAAGTAATATTTATTTTGAAACACCACTTGCTGTAGAAGAGCAGTTGGTATTTAAGACAGCACAAAGACTAGGATTATTTAATCAGAAAAGTGATTACAGAGTTTTAATTGATTGTGATAATATAACACAGTTAGGAATGGCAATTGAAGATGATGTCGTTATTATGCACGAAGGCAAACTTGAAGCTTGTTTTGTTGCATTTCCATCATCTTGGAATGCTGGTGAGAAAATGGGTATGACTTTGGCAGAACTACACTCACCGATTGCAGACAATGAAGCATTACTTCGTGCATCTGATGGCATCATGAATGCCATGTGTAGTGGGAAATCATTTGAAAGATATACTTGGGGTATATCATCACTAGGTGGATACAGTAATCACCCATTGTATGAGAAACCAGATTTTGACAGTTTAGACGATTTAACCTTTAGAGTTGAACATGAAAGGACTGTAACAGTCATTGAGGGGTCTACAGCAGTCTTTTTGATACATGTGGACATATACCCTCTAAAAGAGGTCTTAAAGACCGATTTTGGACTGATTAAGGGGTCTATTGACAGTATGAGTGCTGATGTGTTACAATACAAAAACCTAGTAAAAGTAAAGGAGTTGATGAATGAATATATTTTATCTACATGAAGACCCAATACAAAATATCAAATGGCATGTTGACAAACATGTAGTAAAGATGGCGACAGAATATGCTCAGTTGTTATCTACAGCACACAGATATCTAGATGGTGATATGTATATAGATAAAACAGCAAATGGTCGTAATATCAAAAGATGGAAATTATCTGATGATAGAGAAAGTGTATTGTACAAGGCAAGTCATGTGAATCATCCTTGTAATGTGTGGGTGCGTGAAAGTAAATCAAATTATCGTTTGATGTATAGGATTTATGTGGCTTGTCTTGCAGAATATACTTATAGATATGGAAAGATACATGGTGCATCTAAACCATCATTACATTTATTAAGAGCACCAAATAATATTAAGGATATTGGTTTGACACAGTTACCACAAGCAATGCCAGAAGAATGTAAAGTAAAAGATAATCCAATACAGGGATATAAAAACTACTACATAAACTACAAGAATGGATTTGCTAATTGGAAAAACAGAACTAAACCAGAGTGGTACAAGGAACAAAATGCCGACATACACATTTAAAAATAAAGATACAGGTGAAGTCTTTGATAAGATAATGAAGATTGCAGAGAAACCAGAGTATCTAAAAAATAATCCAAACATAGAAGCAGTATTAACTGCTCCTAATTTTGTAGGCGACCACATTGTTAAAAAAATGGATGGTGGTATGAAAGAAACCCTACAAAAGATTGCAGACAAGAATCCTAATACGCCACTGGCAGATAGGTTTTCTAGAAAGAGTGCTAAAGATATCAAAAGGGATAAAGTCGTTGACAAATATAATCTCAAAGACACTCTACTTTGATAAATACTATTGTGTTATAATAAATTTAACAATAGATTATACACAGGGGGTTGACTGAGGGATTAGTTGACCCCTACCTCTTATATTATAATATGTTAATATTGAACAAACAAGATGCTATATATTCCGCTACGAAGTTAATTAAATACTTCAAGGACTTCAATCGTATTGACGATTACTTTCGTGCTAGAAAGATAGAACGAGTAAAGAATATACCACAAGCATTGCCAGGCATGGGTCTAGAAGATGATATGTTTCAAGCATATGATATGCACCCACAGGACATGAACTTTACAGTTGTACAGATGCAATCACAAACATTTGATACAATGTTAGAAATGGTTGCATCATTCTCACCAGACAATGCGCCTGGCAAAGAAGTCAAACTAATTGTAAAAGAAACAAATACAAATACAATTGTTGGTTTTATAAAATTAGGTTCACCATTAATTAATTCTAAACCTAGAAATAATTATCTTGGTGGTGTTCCAGATTTACCTATATTTAACAAGCGTGCTATTATGGGTTTCAATATAGTTCCTGTTCAACCATTTGGATATAATTATCTTGGTGGTAAGTTGATGGCAGCTATTTGTAACTCTCATGCAGTTCGTAGAATGTTAAATCAAAAATATGATACAGAGTTTTGTTTGTTTGAAACCACATCTTTGTATGGTAATATCAAAGGTTCATCTATGTATGATGGTATGCGACCATATTTAAGATACAAAGGTGATACACAATCTAAGTTTTTATTAACACTTGGTGAAGAAATATATTTTGAATTAAGAGATTGGTTTACAGAAAAGAATGGTGGTGAAGATTTAATTCACAAAGGTGCATCATCAAGAAAACTAAAAATGCAAACTAAAATGGTAGGTGTTATTAAGGCAAGTTTGAAACAACATGATACTAAAGCATATGAAATGTTTACCAAAGAGATAGAAAAAGCAGGTGATGTAACTACACAGAAAAGATTTTACATGGGTGAATATGGATATGCAAATGCAAAAGATGTATTACTTGGTAAAACAGAAACTCTAACAAAAGCAGAAAACTTTGATAGATTTGAATTAGGAAATATTATTGATTGGTGGAAGAACAAAGCTTCCAGAAGATATGAAAAGATGATTGCAGAGAATAAAGTTAGAACAGAACTAGAAGTTTGGAATCAAGATACTATGAACAAGATTGATATAATAAGATGAATTTATTTGAAATAGACAAAGAAGTAAAACTACAAAAGACTACTAGGGTGCTTGTGTATCCTAATATTACTTTTCAAGAGGACTTGGAAAAAGATAGTTACATACAAGTTATTAAGAAACAGATTTCTTTATTGAATGAGATTCGTGATGACTTATGGTTCTATCTTATTTTACCTTGTAGTGTGCCTTCTTTACAATTTCAAAATGTAACTCAGTATGTTGTGCCGATGCCAACATATCCACCAACAATGCGTTCTCATTTTGATGTTCCTAAAATAAAAGAAATATTAAGTAGAGATTTAGATTTTGATTTAGTGATGTCGCATTTACCAGAGCATACACATGCTCTTAAAAATGTTATGTATAATGTAACACATCACGAACCAAAGTTTTTTGGATATTGTCATTGGTGGGATGTTAAAGATGTAGTTGCTTGGTCTAAGGACAGTTTTATACAACAGATTACAGGAGTATTAGAATATGAAAGATGTTATCTTAACACACAACATCAAAAAGATTTAGTAATCAATCAGGCTAAAAAAACATTCAATGATGATACGATTATAAAATTAAATGATATACTTGTACCACAACACTTAGGTGTTGATGAAAAAGATATTGTAAGTGAAATAAATGAAACACCAGAAAAGATTATTGTGTTTAATCATAGACCAGATACATATAAACATTTTAAAGAGTTTGTTGCTGTGTGTGATGAATTATATAAAATGCGACAAGACTTTAAAGTGTGGGTGCCGTTGTTACCAAAGCCAACTCGTAAATATATGGTAACTACAAAAGGTAACAAAGAATGGTATTACAAAGAATTACAAAAGTGTTATGTTGGATTTTCACCTAAACAATCATATGGTGGTTGGAGTGTGTCAACAACAGATGGTATGATGAATGGAGTTCCTTACATCATGTATGATGATACTTACTATCATGAACTAAATGAGATGGGTGATTTCTTTGAAGATGACTATACAGCAATTCAATTATTAAACACATACTTAGATGACCCAGAATATAGAAATGAAGAAGCATCTAAGGCGATTGATTGGATAAAAAACAAACTTGTGTATAAAGACAAGATGTTAGAAATGTTGTTTTACATGGATAGACTTGTCATAGAAACTCGTGCAGTCAAAGATACAGATAGATTTAAAGATATAGTTGAATGGATAAAAACTGCTGGTAAACTATCCAAAAAAGATATTATAGAAAGACTAGGTTGGGGTAGAGGAATCAAGTGGACACCATATCGTAGAGCGCTTATGAACCACCCTAATATATTTGATGTCAATGGTTCAACGCCATATTATTATTATAAATATTAAGATTATGAGAAATTTTGTAGCAAAACATCTTCGTAAATTCTGTAAAGCAACAGTTGAGAAAGACAGAAAAAAAGA
>Ga0163110_10001452_pt1 | contig 12067 bp, 11 predicted proteins | sample CRUFie1St17metaG_FD_108703 | JGI IMG/M metagenome (GOLD analysis project Ga0163110, IMG submission 108703) | Marine microbial communities from the Costa Rica Dome - CRUD Field 142mm St17 metaG | ecosystem: Environmental > Aquatic > Marine > Oceanic > Photic zone | place: Costa Rica: the Eastern...
CCAGGGACAGAAGATTTTTCTGTAATTTTATCAGTATCATAAATACTCATACTATTTTTTCCAACTAATACACAATCATTATTAGTATATCCAATTATAGTACCATGGAGTCTTTTTTTTGGTATATTTTTATCCTTTTTATCAATATCATCTCTCCAAGTTTTTCTCCAATGTAATCCTCGTTTAACTATTAAACCAATATGAACATTATCTTGTGTTACTAACTTGTCTGATGTATTTTCTATGTTAATTTTCATATGATTTACAAGATAAGAATTCATTATTACATATATATATATTCACAATAAACATTTTATATCAATCATTTTTATCTATTTTTATCATTTCATAGTCAAAAATTTCAAAATCATCCTTATATACCAAATTTACCAACTCAATTGATTCTTGATCATAATAATCCAAATAGTTTTTTTTTCTTTCTAAAGGATTTTTATTTATATGTTCTAATGTTCCTTGTAAACATAGCTTTTCTTTTATATAGTCAAAGTCTTCTTCTAATTTTTCAAATCTACCAATATAATCTGCTAATATATTTCCATGTTTATCACATACCATTGCTTTCATTCTAGGTAATAAATTGTGTACTCTTCTTCCATGATTTAATAACCATTCATTAAAATTTGAACAATTCTTAGTTGAACCGGCTCTACCACGCCCTTCTGGTCCGCCATCATTTAATTCTTTTTGTTTTGATAAATTTAAATCGTAAAAATATTTTGAAACCAATCTATCATATGGATTTCTTACAAAACTAAACTTGAAATAATCTTTATTATTTTCATCAATTTCTTTACTTAAAGGTATGTGTCTGTTTATATATTTGTCATTTGCATCAAAATATAATATACTTTTTACAGACTTTCCAGCTGTTTTATGAATATGTGTAAATATAAATTTTCTCTTATCATCTATCATAATTAACAATACTTATATTTATAATAGTGTTATTATAAAACTTATATTTTTAGTACTTTTCTATGTGAGTACCTTCAACTATAACTGGTGCAACACTATTACTCTTGTATTTTAGAGACACGGGAGTTGATCCATCTACAAATACTATTCCTCTTTCTTGAAGACCCACTTTCAAATCACGATATAATTCTTTCATTAAATCTGAAATTTCAATGTTATTTTCTTTTGTTTTTACAACTATATCAATTAACAATCCACGTTGATCTTGATTTGTATAACTTAATTCTACATTCATAATCTTCTCATTTTTTGTTAATATTTCGATTATACTACTTTCTACACTTTTTATATCATTTCTATGTGATATTAAGAGAGGCATATGTAATTTCAAGTCTTTTGAACGATACATACTTTGCACAGATTCACTCCATAATTTACTATTAGGAAATTCAGTTATTATATTTGTATATGGATCTCTAATATTTGTTGAAAATGCTTGAACTTCATCTACACGACCAAATTTATTATCAACTGTTAAATAATCACCAACTCTTATTCTATCAAAGGTAAGTAATAAAATACCACATGCTAAATCTCTTAAAGGTTCTGTGAATGCTAATGGTAATATTATACTCAATAAACCTACTCCACTTATTAAATATACTGAACTTATTCCACTTATTCTTAATCCAATTAAAATTGCTGCTAATATTGTTGTTATTCTAACGAAAATTGTCAAAAATCCTGAAATTAAGAATCTACTGTATTTTGTTTTTGAACGTGATTTTGCTATTTTTGTTAAACCATTTGCTAGTTTATCTGATATTGGAAATGATAATATAACTATTATTAATGCTAATAAATACCTAAGTCCCTCTGATTCGGTTGGTATCGTTGTTGGTGTCAACTCCATTATAAGTAAAAAATAAATTTTTTTTTTGAATTAAATAATCAATATCAATTGTTGGTGCCGATATATGAGATTTGTCACTTCTTTTATGATGTGTTAAATGTTTTTCTGGACTTATCCACCAGTTTGGAATTTTTTCACTTAAATAATCCAGTGATGGACTATGTATTAATAAATTACAAAATGATATAACAGTTGCACCAAATAATAACTCAAATTGGGATGGTCTTAAAGCCCATGAAGCTATTATAAATGGTAACATATATGCCAATATATATTCCATTGGAGACACAGCCATTGCTACTACAGGTGTTACGTAATTTGAATAAGTATGATGAAATCTATGTATTGACCATAAATATTTTGTGTGCATAAGACTGTGAACATAATAATAACCTCCTGAATGAATCAAAAAAATAAAACCAATATTTACAGTATTTGACACTTTTGAATGTTTTCTATAATCCAAAAAATTTTCACTGACTATTTTATAAACAATAGGACCAAATAATGCTGAATTAATAAATGTGTGATACCACGCCTCTAAATATTTTTGTTTTCCATAATAAGATATAATATTTTGTACATTATTTATGTTTGTTAGTTCTAATAATCCAACACTAAAAAGAGTTCCAAAACCTAAATAATATCCTGCATTTATCATATAATATATGTTCTTATAATTCATTTTAAATTTGTTTCTAAAATAATGAATATTGTAATTTCATTTATTCAAATTTTCAAAACTTTTCTATGTTTTATTCATTTTATTATTGTTTTTAGAAATGAAATTTGGAATATAAGAACACTTGATAACTATTTTAAAAATCAAAAAAATGTTGTTCTTTTCCAAAAGCGTATATTTAGTTATGGAGTTATTGCTATCAAAATTTGCCAATGGATATCACAAAGAATTGATGTTTTAGGATACAACACCATTAAAGCTCTTGAAATTTTCCAAAAATCAATTCCATATACCCCAATAACAATTAATTATAATTCATTGTATAAAAACTTTAGATATATAGATACTTATTGTATTGGTTCTGGTTCTATATCACAAGTTCATAAATCTATAAACAAAAATGGAAAACACGGCGTTATTAAGATTCAACACAATCATGTTAAAACTAATATTGACAAAAATATTGGATGGATTACAACTATGATTCCAGCTATCAATTATTTATTTCCTGAATCATCAATCTTTAATTTAAAACAAATCATGTGTTCCATTAAATTACAACTTGATTATCATTCTGAAGTTCAAAATCAACTAAGATTACAAACTATTTTATCAAGACTTGATTTTGTTATTGTTCCAAAAATATATATGTATTCTGATTCTTTCATATTTCAAGAAATGTGTTGTGGATTATCAAGACAAGAAATTCAAGACCAATATCCAGAATATTTAGTTGATATGGCTCAAAAAACACAAGCCGCTTATTTTTGGATGGCTTATTGTGGATATATTCATACTGATTTACATGATGGTAATGTATTTTATCATATTGATATTGAAGACGATAGTAATAATAAAATTATTATTCTTGACTTTGGTCTTGTATTTGAACTACAGCATAAAAAACAAAATTCATTACATATTAAAAATTTTAGATTTCTAAGTAATAAAGATAATCAAGGCCTTGTATCTGTTATTAAATCCTCGTTAGACCATAGTTTTTATTCACATACAGAATTATTAAATATTCATTCTAAATTAGATAATATTGATTTTGTTCAAACAGATTTTAAAAATATAAACATTTTAGAATATTCAAAAGATATTCTTACAAAACTTTATAAATCAAACGCAATATTAAAAACTCCCGAATTATATTGTTTTTTAGGCCTTATTCTTGTATGTAGAGAATTCCTCGATTTTGATGGTAAACCATTCGATGTTTTTTTATCTTCTATTAATTTATTACAAAACTCAAAAGATCCAGAAATACAAAATTATGCCAATGAACTTAACACATATATTTCAAATATATGGTAATTTATAATTTTTGTTGTTTTATTGAAAGTTAAAAGTATCTGACAATATCAAATACCATCGCCCATTATCATGGTTTTTTAATTGACTTATATCTAATGTTGTATTTGCTAAAACACAAAGATTTTCTAAATGTTCTTTCATCATTATTGGATTTATATTTACATCTATAGTCGGATTATGGAAAATTCTTTCTACAATCATAGGCCCGTTTACTTTTACACGAACAAATATGAAATATAATGGAATATTGACTGTTTCTACCATAGTTTCATCATTATCATTTCTTGTTGGTTCTTCAATAATTTCAAAAATATTATTATCATTTAAAGGAGTCCATCCAAAATATATCATATCTATTCCAGAACTTTCTAAAATATTTAAACCAGCTCTTATATTTGAAGCCATATTTTCAAACATTGTTTTGTCACTTCCTTTCATCCTATTTGATTCTACCAAAGCATATTCTTCTAAAGCCTCACATATTATCTTCATTTGAGTTTTTCCATGTCTTGAAAAAATTCTATTTATTGAATTCGAAGATAAAATACCATTAGTTAAACACAAATACACTAAACTTAACAAATATTTATACATTACTTCTATCTGTTATTCCTTATTCATTTCTATTTAAATTAACTTATTATAATAATGATAGGAGAACTTATGATTTTTAATTATTTTGACAATAAAAAAGAACATTTCAAGGAAAAAGGGTCTGGAGGAGGCGCTTTTTTCGCATTTTTTATATTTCTGATACAAATGATACTAATTTTTGGCATATTTTTTTATGCTATATATCTTTCATTTCAAAGAAATGACGGATTTAGTTTAATTGGATTTTTAGCAGCATGTTATTATCCTATTTTCTATATCATTTATGCATTTATTAGTCCTGTTGATTAGTCATTTTTTATTTAAAACAAATACTACCTCCTTTTATAAAATAATTATAAGAAAGTATCAATGTGCACATTAATAACAATATTAAAATATAACATCTATCTCTTATTCTTATAAATTTATCAATAAATCTATATAAATATCCATCTTCTTTCTTTACTCCTCGCAGTTTACATTCAATATAACTTATTGTACATTTATCATAGTTGAATAATATTTTCAACAAAAAGAAATATAGTAACACAATATACCATTCTTTCAATTTTACTCCATTAATTATATGTAACATCCCATATCCTAAATAAAGTAATAATAATAAATCTGGTAATATATTCATTACTTTAAATTATATAAGATTCTATCATCAATTACAAATGTAATCAAATACATGTTTTTTACTAATTCAAATTATTGTAATAAAACTATGTTATCTAAATGGATTGATTATTCTAATGAAGATAGTCTGATTCAAAATATTCTTAATATGTTATTTGAAACTAACAACATTCAAGAACAATTTTTGATTCATGTTGAAAATAACAGATTCATAGGTCAAACTAATAAAAATATTATTACTTCTATATTTAGACAAGCCTATAGAAATAAATTTTTGATAGAAAAAACCATTAAGAATTGGATTTTCAAAAGGAAAAGATTAGTTTATATTAATGATACTGATATATTATTAGAACCATTTGATGATAATAAGAAATATGCTCAAATTGTTGAAGGAAATGGTATTTATCGTTTTTCTTGTGGCGATATATACAATATGATTATTAATAAGGTAGTATATAGTGAATATCAAGTACCAAGAATATTGCCTATTAAAAATCCTTGGTCTAATACAATTTTTAATAAAACACAACTATACAACTTATTTGTTTCATCTTATAAAATTAACAAAACACCTTGGATTATGACTGAATATGCTAAAGTTGATTTTGATAATAAGAAAATGTTGTATAGACATCAAAGTTATTTAACCGAACAAGCAGTTATTTTAGATGTATCTAATTTTTCAGAATCTGATTTCAGAAAAGAGGCTGAATATATATTTGTAAGTAATATATATGAGCCTCTGAAAAAGTACAATACTTTTAAATATTCTACTCTTAAAATTGTACCATTTAAAATATTACGTAAATACTTCAAACAAATTATAATTGATAATTATTTGAAAGGAGGAATTAATACCAAAATTTCTCCTGAAAAAAAAAAATTACTTTTCAAATTATGGAATGATTATCCCAGTATTATTAGTAATAACAAAATCCAAAAAAATATTGGTAATAAACGTTTTAAAAAAAAATATTCAAATAATTTTGACTATAATAACAATCTTGCCAGAGCAAGAGGAGCTTATGTTTTTAATGATATTTTATATTATTCACAATCAAATGATCCCCCAAATGGTGTAAATCTATCAGCAGACTTACCAGAAATTTTAAATATTGAATTTGGTGAAATTAATTTTAACAATCAACATCAACTTAATAGAAATTATACCTTAAATAATACAAGTCTATCTTATTATGGTAGAAATATTTTACGTACTACTTATAATAATATATATTCTGCAATATCTACAAGACCATTTAGACAATCTTCTTTTAATATCAATGTTATTGAACAGCTGAACTCGAGAGATTTTTATACGATTCCGTATTCGATTCATTAAAGATCAGAAAGATCACTTAATTTGGAACCAGCAGAAGCACCAGCACCAGCAGAAGCACCTGCACCAGCAGAAGCACCAGCACCAGCAGAAGCACCAGCAGAAGCACCAGCTCCAGCACCAGCTCCAGCACCAGCTCCAGCACCAATTATAGAAGAAGTAGTACAATCAGAAATAGAAACTGACTCACATAACACTGAAACTATTATATCCGAATCAAGACCATTATTTGTATTTGGAAATAATACATCTAATTCACAATCATCTACACCTATTTTTAATAATGGACATGGACAGCGAAGTAACTCACAGCGCGAAGCTTTGCGCGAGGAGTTCATCAGACTTGGTATCGAGTTTGATGAAGAAAATTTAGATGGAAATTTTGATTATTAATTTTATTTATATCTAATAATGGAAATGGATAATCCATCTTTAGACGATCAAGAAGGACTTTCTGATAGTAGTGATATTGATGATGAAATAGAAAATACTAATACAAGTACAAATAAACGTCCATTAGAAAATGAAGATGATAAAACTGTTAGATCTAAAAGTCCAAGATTTGACGATATTGTTAGTCCAGCAACTGTAGTTAATAGTCTTGAAATGGACGCACAACTTGAGTTTTTATTACAAGATTTTTCAACAGAATCAAGCGATTCAAATGATTCATCAAATAGTAATGAAAATTTTACTTTTCTTAAAGAAATTTTTTCTTTTTGTGAAAAATGGAACGGTTATATTACTGGAGCTTTTGCCCTTGCGGCTGCAACAGACAGTCTTGACCTTGACCGTTCGAGGCGAAATTCCCATGTAGTATGGAAACCTGGAAAGATTGAAGATGGAGGTAGTCTTGATATTATTTTTATAGTACCAAGAGATAAATCATATTCTACTTCAGATTCTAATTATAATATTAATAGTATTTATGAATCATTTTCTATTTTTTTCACAAAATACAAAAAATATTTTATATCACAAAATGATCATAAATCTAAATTAATTGATATTGAACTTAATAATGAATATATCAAAAATGAGTTTGATTCATTAGAACGTAACATAAATAATCTTATTAGAACACAAATACAAAATCCAGGTCTTAAAGAAGTTATTGATGATATGAGACGAAGGAGAAGAGAAATTTATTCTCAATTGAAAAAAAATAAGGATAAAATAGATAAGCGTAAAAGTAAAATTTCCAAATTTGGTCAGTATTCTAATAACAATATATTATATGATGAAGATGAAGATTTAAATAAAGATATTGTTACTATAGGTTTTTCATCAAATTCTACAGAAATTGCATTTGATGTACAACTAATATTCTATTATAAACGTGGTCTTACACAAAAAGATAGACAAGAGTTTTCTCAATATGATGATGACGAATCAATTAAAAATTATATACAAAAAATATTTATTGAAGAAGCTGTTGAAAAAATATATGATTATAGAATGCTTCATTGTTATTTGGATTTTAATAGTCAGTCTGAGACACAAGCATCAATTAAATTCAATAACCAAAATTCTAAAGATGATATTATTTCTAAAAGACTATTTATTGTAGACAATCCTTACCAAAATTACAATTCTTGTTTAAACAGCATTATTCAATCAATTCAATATTATGAAAAAGATTTTACACCAAATACAGAGACTAACCCAAATACTATAATATCTATGACACCAGTTGATAAGGAACTTTATAAAGATAATGAACTTAATAAATTTATAATATCACAACGCTATAGATTATTTCGTTCTATTGATATTACCTATAACAATATACTTAATATGCGATATAATGAGGTGCTACAATCTACTATACCCGACGAAAATAATCAAATAGTTATAGGATCTTATCAAAATGAAGCTGAAGTATTGAATGAAGAAGAAGTAAATATTCTTAAAAATGAGTGTATACAACGGGGATTAAAATTAGCATCAGTTCCCATGAATATTAGTAATCGGGAAGAAATTGATATAATATATGAATTACCGCATTATGATATTAAAAAAATTATTGGGTGGTTTAATGTTAGATTAATAAGATCTTATGATGATAATGAACAGTTTAGAGGCTGGATCGCACATATAGACCAGTACCAAAAAATAAGAGAATTAAAAAACAACAAAATTCTTAAAAAACAATTTGACAAAAATATGAGTAAATCAAACTACGAAAGCAAATTTATATTTCCGTTACATTATGATTTTGAAAATCAAACAAATATGACACAAACCGCAATTACAAGAAGAGCTTATAATTTTATTTCCTTTTTATTTCGTTTAAATAATGAACTTGTTAAAGGTAGCTATAGTTGGCAGAAAAGAGGATTATATGATAAATATTCAGAGCTAAAAGTATATGGAAATTTACATTATTATGAGTTTGATCCAAAAATTATAAACAATGAAATTACTATTTTAACAAATAATGAAGACGAAAAACATGAAAAAGCATTATGTAAAACAGTTACACACATCAAAAATCATATTCATATTCAAAACGAAGAATTACAAATTTTATCAATTGATTCTACAGGTCGTGAAGGTAATACTCCTATGAAAAGCTTAAATTGTTTAGATGAAGTATTTAAACCATTTACAGAATTCTTTAAAACAATTGATATCAAATTAAGACCTCCTTCTGGTAAATTAGCATATCTTCAAATATTTGCAGAACAATATGATTTAGCCATGAACGACAAAAATATTCAGTTTTATGATGGACCTAATCATTGGCCAATCAGTTTTTTTGAAGAAGATTTATATACAGAAGATGAGAGTGTTATACGTCAGGAAAGAGAATATGAGTTTTTTTTACCAGAAAATGAAACTATGGATGCAACTGATATAGTTGATCATGGAGGTATTCTAAAACGTTTCTTAACAGGACTTAATAATGATTTTAAATTTCTTGTAAAATATTCATATGAAAACAAAATTTTGTTTGATAACAGAAGAGAAGTTTTAGAAAAAGCAACATTTCCTATAGGCACAGAAAATCGTATTATCAGAAAAAGAGAAGGAATGGAAGTAAATGAAATTGAAAAAAATATGTATAAGCATTTTACGGAATATCCTTATGAGATTATGTTGTTAATTATTCTAAAATTTGCTAAAAATCATAAAGGGCAACAAATTATAAAAATTGATGATGATCTTTTAAATATGATTTTTAATACTGTAAATATCAAAATTCCGTATATAAAGATTATAAGTGCCAGTGGAATAGTTTCTTTTAAAGATCATGTAGGTTTGAACAATAGGATTAATACCCAAATAATTTGTCGCTTAATTCAAGAAATGGGATGTAAAGAATATGAAATTCATGATTTAGAAGGTTATGATGAAATGTTTTCTCCGAATAAACTGCGTTTTTCTAACAAATTAGAACCATTGGAAGCACCACTTATATTTACATCTTATTTGGATTCTATTAATGGAAAATATAATTTTAGAGACGCAAGGTCAAGGATGTTTAGTAAAAGTATTCCTAAATCATCACATGCAAATACTTTAATTTTACTTTTAAACCAATTTATTGAAACAAATGAATATTCTTTCAAGCAGTTTGAAAATAAATTAATTAATTTTTTTGAAAATATAATTCGAATTAGTTTTTGGAAGACAGCATTTTCTGACTTCACTAACAAGCGCTTTCCTAAATTTTTTCATACAGAAGAATACAGCTACTATATATATAAATTTTTGAATCCTTCATTTGATATTGTAAAATTGAACAGCGAAAATGGTAAAAAATATATCAAGAAAATAATTTTTCTTGAAACGTCTAATGAAAATAGTATTGAATATATTATTGATTTAGAAACTGTAAAACAAGCTTATGAAAGAATGGATGAAAGTCAAAAAATGCGATTGAGTGTTTTAACTAATGTTGTTGATGATGATCTTGATACATATGTTGAAAGTGCTCCAACTATGTCAGCAAATGAATTTAGAGATCTTTATAACTCAATTCGAATAATTTTACAAAATTATAGATTGAATATTGATACAGAAGAGATTTATAATATTACTAAAAGGAATGTGTTTAGATATTTAAATGAATTATCTATAGATGATAAACAACATCCTAATTTAGAAGACTTTGTATTATTTGTAACTAATACAAAAGGATTTCCTGACAAAATTCAATTTACCTTAGATCAAAACACAAGTCCTGTAAGACAAGGTGTTGCTAGATATCCATCTTCACATACATGTTGGAATGAATTGGAACTTCCATGGTATATTGATATTTCGGATCCACGCTATAATTATGACCAATTTAAAGAATCACTTGATTATTCAATTCTTAACCAATCAAATATTTGGCAAACAAATTCAACACAGTCAGAGGATATAGAAATGCAAGAAGCTAATGTATCATCACAACAGCTAAACGACGAAGACAATATAATAAGTCCTACAACTGGTGGCAATAAAAATGATAAAACTTTTCTAAAATATGTTGGTTATTGGTAAACTTTTATATAAGAATTAATATAAAATCAAAATTAATAATGAGTGAAGAATCAACCATTAATCAAGTACAAGATTTGAAGGTAAATTATGATGATTCTCTAAATGCTGAAAAAAACGAGCAAAATAAAATAAATACTATACAAAAACCAAAATTAGTTCGTACTTGGGCGGAAAACCCTGTATATCAATACGAGGGCACCGATTTCCTCACTAAAGATATACGGCTTGGAAAGGATGCAAACGGTCAAACATATTTGTACGAACATAAACAAAATGAAGAACCTATTAAAGCACTGGAACATTAATGAGATTTGGCTATAAATCTATTATATATCTCACATATTATGTGCTATTAGAGATGGATTGCTTTTGTGTATAAAAATATCACATATATTCTTTGATAAAAATCTTCGTTCGAAATAATCGTATTACGATTTTTTTTATTTCTATTCCGATATTTATATTTTTTCTATTTATAATATACCACCTAGATTACAAAAAAATGATTGCATTTTCATGTTAGGTAAAATATTATTAGTTTTCAAGATTAACAAATTAACAACGATACACTTCTACGCAAACTATCAGTAACACAATCATGTCTTCCAAGACTAACAACAACACTGACACCAAGGCGCCGACGGCTCGTATTCTTAATGATCGCAAGTATGTTATCAAGCATATCCTATTGGATTTGGAAGAAGTTTCTAAGGAAGCTTTCACACATCTAATGGATAACGCAAACAAGTACGAAGCTTTACCGGTTCAGGTTAACAATAAGAAGAAGACGAAAGCCCCCAAGGTTCCTAAGTTGACTAAGACCAGTGGTTGGACGGTTTTCTACAAGGAAAAGGAAGCTGAACACAAGGCCCGAATCCAGAAGAAGACTAAGAAAGACGATGTTAAGTTGTCATTTGACGACCATGGAGATCTAAGAACTAAGGCTGCTGATGAATGGAAGGAAGCAGACAAGGAAGAATACAAGATCAAGGCATCGGAAGTTAATGAAAAGGCTCTCCAAGAATGGTACAAGCATTATGAGAATCGTTTTGGTATGACCGATGAAACTCTTAGCCAAGCATTGACAGACTTAGCCAAGAAGGACAACAAGGAAGTCAAGGTTTACATCAAGAAGCACATGAAG
>Ga0163110_10001454_pt1 | contig 12046 bp, 13 predicted proteins | sample CRUFie1St17metaG_FD_108703 | JGI IMG/M metagenome (GOLD analysis project Ga0163110, IMG submission 108703) | Marine microbial communities from the Costa Rica Dome - CRUD Field 142mm St17 metaG | ecosystem: Environmental > Aquatic > Marine > Oceanic > Photic zone | place: Costa Rica: the Eastern...
ATAAACTTTTTTCATATTGGAAAGATTTCATTTTAGACTAGTTCATAAATGACGACTGTTTGGAAATTTCTGCTACAAAACTATGCTTACATCACACAACAGAATTAAGTAGGCCATCAAAAAGTGCTTTGCCATCTGTTCCACCTTGAAGAAGGTCTATCTGTCTCTCTGGGTGCGGCATCATGCCTAGCACGTTGTGGCTATGGTTTGTTATTCCTGCTATATTAGCTAGGGATCCATTGCAATTTGCGTCTTCAGTTAATTCACCCATTTTATCACAATAACGAAAGGCTATCTGGCCGTTGCTTTCAAGTATGTCTAGGGTCTCACAGTCGGTCTCGTAATTTCCATCATGATGGGCAATGGGTATGCGTATTACTTGTCCCTGATAATAACCTGAAGTAAAAATCGTATTTGCATTTTCCACCTTGAGAAAGACATCTTTGCAAATAAATTTGAGAGCGGCATTTCGCATCAGTACACCCGGTAGCAGGCCAGCTTCTGTCAAAATTTGAAAACCATTGCAGATGCCCAGCACTGGCACGCCGGCATTTGCCCGTACTACAACTTCTCGCATGACAGGTGAATGTGCCGCCATGGCACCAGCACGGAGATAATCTCCGTATGAAAAACCACCTGGCACAACGATCAGATCTGTCTCTGGGAGTTTGGTGACACCGTGCCAAACCATATCCGGGGCAGACCCTAGAGATGCAGTCAAAGCGACTTTAATATCGCGATCACAGTTAGATCCAGGGAACACAATGACCGAAACTTTCATGCTTTTATTCCGCAATTTCAATCGTGTAATTTTCTATTACAGTGTTTGCAAGTAGTTTGCTGCACATTTTTTTCACGTTTTCCTCAGCTATTCCTCTGTCCTTCTCGCAGAGATCAATCTCGATATATTTACCCTGGCGAACTTCGCCAATACCAGTAAAACCAAGCGAGCCAAGAGCGTGTTGAACAGCTTTGCCTTGTGGATCTAGAACATCGGGTTTAAGAGTGACGTGGATTTTTGCCTTCATTTATTAACTCCGAGCCTGGTTTGTGACTGTATAGCAGGTGTCTGTTGCGAGGGCAATTCAGAGTTGATTAGGTTAAAAAGCAGTTTTTATTGTGTTCTTTTTTTTGAAAAGCCGTTGTGGTCTCAGGCTTGAAAGTTCGCAGGTATTTGTTTAGATGACCAAGTTTGAAAATTTGCCATTAAGTTGGCGTACTCTTAATTTTAGCCAAAGACTCGTTTGAAAATAACATCAACTTGTTTTGTGTGGAAATCGGTGGAATTTCCATCAAACAAATCCCTTAAACCAGTTTTTCCCAATGCCGCAGCCACTTCTTCATCATTGGAAAGGTAGAAAAAGAAGCGGCTTTCTTGCAAAGCTGCTTCTGTGTCCTCTGGTGTTTGCTCAACAACCCCATCCGGGTTATCTGGGTCTATCCCAAAGCTTCGCCAGACTTTCATTGCATTTTTTTGAACCATCTTATAGCTATCCTCGCGGCTAATACCACGTTGAGTTAGAGCTAATAAAACTCTTTGTGAATCGTGTAATCCACCAAATTGCATCAAATTATCCATCATAGCTTTTGGGTAGATAACTAGTTTATCCATCATCTGGGTCAAGCGAACGAGAGCGAAGTCTGTTGTGATGGTTGCGTCAGGCCCGAACATTCTCTCAACGGATGAATGTGAAATATCTCGCTCGTGCCAAAGAGTAATGTTTTCCATAGCTGGAATAACCGTGGCGCGAATAATACGTGCAAGGCCAGTCAAATTCTCAGACAAAATGGGATTGCGTTTGTGGGGCATTGCACTAGAGCCTTTTTGACCAGGAGCAAAATATTCTTGTACTTCGCGCACTTCTGAGCGTTGCAGGTGTCGAATTTCTGTTGCCAAACGTTCAATGGCACCTGCGACAATGCCTAACGCAGAAAAATAGGCGGCATGTCGGTCGCGAGGTATCACTTGCGTAGATATTGGTTCTGGCTTGAGACCAAGTTTATTTGCCACATACTCCTCTACCCATGGGTTGATATTAGCGAAGGTGCCGATAGCACCGGATATAGCACAAGTGGCGACTTCTTCGCGGGCATTAACCATGCGTGCGTGGCAGCGTTTGAATTCTGCGTAGTGACCAGCTAATTTAATTCCAAAGGTAGTTGGTTCTGCATGAATGGCATGGGAGCGGCCAATGCAAACATCGTTCTTGTGCTCATTTGCTCGCCGTTCTAATACTAAAAGGAGTTCCTCGATATCCTCAATTATAATGTCTGCAGCTTGACACATCTGCAATGCAAGACTGGTATCTAGCACATCAGATGACGTCATGCCCTGATGAATAAAGCGGGCTTCGTCACCAACCTGCTCAGAAAGTTCGGTTAGAAATGCAATGACATCATGATGAGTTGTCTGTTCAATTTCTTCAATGCGATCGATACGCACTTGTGTGTAGGGTTGGTCTCCTTTTTCCCAAACACATTTTGCTACTTCGGTTGGAATGATGCCAAGCTCTGCTTGAGCGACACAAGCGTGTGCTTCAATCTCAAACCACAATCTAAATTTATTTGCAGGTTCCCAGATTTTGGCCATTTTGGGGCGGCTGTAGCGTGGTATCATTTTAGTCTCAAGAAAGGCTTTTGGTAATTAAGAGTCTACACTGCGGTATAGCGATCTAGCGGCAAAATGGAAAGTAGTCATATGCAAAAATTAAAAAATAGCTTCAGGTTGGTGCTTGATGAAAATACCTTCTTTCTAGGTCACGCCGAACTAAGGTAACTAATGAAATGTTGAATATAACTATTTTGTTTAGCCGTTAACTCTAATTTTAAGAAGCATTTTTTGAGTGTCTAAGAACGTACTCTCATTTTCTCATATGTAAAATTTACTATTGACTATAGTTCGTAAGGAGGACAATCCAAGCCTGCAGGCGATTGTGTAAATATTTCATAGCCATTTTTCGTAACTGCAAGTGAATGCTCAAATTGAGCGGAAAGAGAACGGTCCTTAGTAACAGCTGTCCATCCATCTGATTTGATCTTAACGCCGCTTCCGCCGGCATTTATCATTGGTTCAATTGTAAAAAACATACCTTCTCTCAGAACAGTTCCACGTCCGGGAGTGCCGAAGTGTAAAATATTTGGTGCGTCGTGAAAGACGCGGCCTAACCCATGACCGCAGAAATCGCGAACCACAGATAATTTTTTTTCTTCCGCAAAGGTTTGAATAGCGTGGCCAATATCACCTGTTGTAGCGCCAGGACGAACAACTTTGATGCCTTGCCAAAGACTCTCAAAAGTTGCTTTGATCAACCTTTTTGCCTTAATGCTTGCGTCACCAACAACGAACATACGGCTGGTATCACCATACCAGCCATCAAGAATAGTGGTTACGTCAATGTTAAGGATGTCTCCGTTTTTAAGTGTTTTATTCCCTGGTATACCATGACAAACAACGTTATTTACTGATGTGCACACGGATTTGGGAAACCCGCGATATCCAAGTGGGGCGGGGATGGCGCCATTTTCCAGTGTGTAATTGTGCACTAAGGTATTAATGTCTTCGGTTGTAATCCCAGGTTTGACTTGAGGCACCAGCATATCCAGCGTTTTTGCCGCTAAACGACCTGCTTTACGCATTCCATCAAAATCTTTATCACTGTAAATTTTTATGATGCGTTCTTCGTGATAGGCAGTTTCTTTTGTTTTATTTTGTGTCATCTTAATCTACTATATTAAAAATTTTAGCGATTTTGATACTTCTATTTTTTTCGTATCAAGAGTGCAACAATAACATAAAACCTCGACACCTACTCTCATCGCTTCCTCCAAAGCGGCTTTATAAGCTGGGTCTATATCTTCAGCAATGGAGAAAGTATTACTATCTTGGCGTTGCGCCAAGTAAACCATTACGGAGCGATGCCCCTGAACAGTCATATTAGACAGTTCCATTAGGTGTTTTGTCCCCCTGTTTGTTACTGAGTCAGGGAACTCAACTGGACAAGTTTTTTTTGAGTTACGTTTTAGGGTGACGCTTTTTACCTCCACATAACAAGTTGGAAGTGAGGAGTCCTCCAATAGGATGTCTATACGAGAATTTTGGCCGTATTTAACTTCTCTTTTAAGGGAAGCGTACCCCTTCAGTTCAGGTATTTTTCCCGAGACAATAGCTTCCTCAACAATGCCATTGGGAAGAGCTGTGTTAACTCCGACAAATGTTTTTCCAACTTTTATAAGTTCCCATGTATAACGGAGTTTTCGATTAGTGTTTTTCGCAGGTGATAGCCAGACCTCAGAGCCAGGCTCTTTCACGAATAGCATGGATCCAGAATTGGCACAGTGAGCTGTAACAATTCTGCCATTCTCAAGTTCAACATCGGCAAGAAAACGCTTGTATCTTTTTATCAGACGGCCACGAATTAAAGGGTCTTGAAATTTCATAGGCACAATACAGGTTTAAAATTTATTTGTTTTAATTAAAGGCTTTGTTGTTAACATATTGAACTTGCATTGGTTTAAAAAAATTTCCAAGAAAAAGTATTATAAGAGCAAGAATACAAATGCAAAAACTTAAAAGTAGTAATATGATTTGAAAAATTTTTCTTTGATGGGAAGAAAATTTATTCTTTTGAAATATTTTTGGGTATTGAGCAAATTATATTAGCTAATTATTTGCACTCCAACCACTTAAATTAATGACCTGAAAACTGGCAGGAATTCTTCCATCTTCGCCTGCAAAATCTTCCAGGTAAAAACGTGATGCCTCCATCAAAAGCTTGCGGCTTGTGAGACCTTTTTGGGCATCAATCGTTGCATTGCTCTCGCCCATAGCACGAAGATCATTCATAAGTTTGAAGGGGTCAGAATATGAAACGGTGATAGTTTCTGTGTCAGTAACGGGGAGGGCGAATCCACTACGTTGTAATAAATTTCCCGCATCTTTTACGTCGGCAAATGGTGAGATACGTTGAGTTGAAACACCATTAATTTTTAGTTCCGCTTTAGATAGGGATTGACGCAATTCTTTTAAAGTGTCTCCACCCAGCATGTTAGCTAGAAATAAACCATCTTGTTTTAGAATGTGATGTATTTGGGTCAGGCAACCGGGCAGGTCATTAACCCAGTGAAGAGTCAGATTACTCATAACTAGATCAAAGCTTTTTGGGGCAAAAGGTATAAATTCTTCATCTGAGACCACCACCATTGCTCCTGCACGGTTACACATAGCCTGTGAAATATCAGATTGAATCATTCTTTTAATATTACCACGTTTACCGACTATATTTCTCAGACCTCCAGATCTACATCCTATTTCTAGGGCGATTGGAAATTCACGTTTAACGTCGTCCAAGCGATCACACAAGCGCTCACCAGTCTCAGCAAAGAGAAATTCATGGTCATTTAGATTTGCTGCAGCCCGGTCACGGTGGCGGCGAACAGTGTCTCGATTGAAAACATTGAAATTGTCGATCATGTGTAATTTATGGCACAGACAGTATGCTCAATAAAAGCCAGTTTATTTGCAAGTTGTGAAAAAAATTACACCACTTAAAATTTTCCATAGACTGTCATCGAAACATCAGCAAACGTACCCTGATTAAATTGATTATTTTTTATTGATTGCTGAATAACAAAGTTGGCTTTATGAATATTTTGCTTGGGAACATAATACATGAGATTGAGAATCTTTCGTTTATATTCTCGGTTCCTGTAAAGTCTTTTGGACATTACAGGCATTTTTAAAAAATTGTTTTGGAGTTTTCTGTTGTGGCCAAAGTTGAAATTTACACATCTGCCTTGTGTGGTTATTGCACGCGAGCAATAAATCTTCTTGAGAAGAAGGGGGTCAATTTTATTGAATATGATGTCACTAATGATCCAGGCAAACGCCAGGAGATGACGGATAGAGCTGGAAAAACTGCTGTGCCACAAGTCTTTATTGATGAGAAATCGGTTGGCGGTTCTAGTGATCTTGTTGAGCTTGACATTAATGGCGAACTCGACATTCTGCTTGGTATTGACACTAAGTTGTCTCAATGAGAGATATTCTCAAAGTTGCCTGTATACAGACTAATTCTAGTGCCGATGTTGAGGCTAACCTTGATACTGTATGGGCTATTGTCGAAAAAGCCTGTGATGCTGGTGCTGATTTTATTGCGCTTCCCGAAGCAGCCAATGTAATGGCATTAAATAAAACTATACTAGAAACAAAGATGGAGCCTGAGGAAAATAATCATGCTCTTCTTACTTTTCAAAATATGGCGCAAGAGACGGGTGCTTGGGTTTTAGTTGGGTCATTAATTATTGATTTGCCCGGTAGTGACAAAATGGCCAATCGCTCTTTTTTGCTGGATAACAAAGGTGCGATTTGTGCTCGTTATGATAAAATTCACATGTTTGATGTGGAACTGGGAGGTGCGGAAAACCACCGTGAGTCAGATTGCTATGATCCAGGTAACAAGCTTGTTCTTGCCACAACACCATGGGGTAAGTTGGGCATGACAATTTGTTATGATATACGCTTTCCCTACTTATATCGTGCACTTGGCCATGCTGGAGCACGAATGCTTTCTATTCCCTCTGCTTTTACCAGAGTGAGCGGAGAGGCCCACTGGCATGTTTTACAGCGTGCCCGTGCAATCGAGACAGGTTGTTATGTAATCGCACCAGCACAGTGTGGCACCCATCCGGGTAACAGGCAAACATATGGACATTCGTTAATTGTTGACCCATGGGGTGAGGTGATAGCCGACGGAGGTGAAGATATCGGCTTTATTATTGCTGAAGTTGACCTTACTAAAGTTGATGAGGCGCGTAATAAAATTCCAGCCATGCGGCATGATAGAGATTTTAAGCTAGTAAATTACTAGTTTATTCAACGGATTTAACACCCGAAAATTTCAATGATTTTTTATAGAAACAGTCTGTTAATTTGTCTTCTTTAATTAAGATTGCCGCGGAAAAAACAGTGTTGTTAAAATTTCTGAGAACTGGACGAGGTAAAGTGTGCAAAAAAGTTTATTTTAAAACAATTATTTCTCTGTATACCTGTCACAGGTGTAAATCTTGAGGTTCAATCTCAACTTTTTCATGATTGGTAGAATTTTTGGGCTTTACGGCACAGAGGCGCTGGATTACTACAGGCTGAGGTTTTTCATAATGAATCCGTGTTCATATGCGACAACGTCCAATCCTCCCTTTGCTAGATCCAGGAGTTCGCCGCTTTTAAGAAGATATTTTGAATTTCGTGGGCGACAGAGCTTCTGAATACCGTGCGCAAAAGTCTCGTAAATGAGAACCCCACACGGGGCTAGTGAATCTATGTAGTAATCGAATAATGGACGATATAGATAACTAGTGACTATTATTGCATCAAAAGTGCGTCCGGCAAGTTCTCTATTTTTTCAAAAATTACTTTGCTTTTTTCAAGATCGGCACAAATGACCTCACAGGCTGGATTTTCAGCCAGATCAGTCAAAGCCTCAACTGAGCGATCTATGGCCACTACCTTATTTCCTTTTTTTAAAAAATAACAGCTATGTCGACCGCTTCCACAGGCTAAATCAAGTAAACTTCCTCCAGTCTTGACTAGTTGGGAAAACGTATAATCCAAGGAGAGAGCGAAGAAAATCCTGTGTCACTTACTATTTAGGTGTTTTCATCGGCATTAGTCATTTATTTATTATCTGACTATCCTTATTTTGATTATCTCAGTAGAAATTTTGTTAGCTTAAAGTTATTATAAATCATAGATTTGTTCGCGAAAATGGCTTAAATGGCTGAAGCTATAAAACTGTAGGGTGATATTGAAACATGATTCACTTTCAACTTAAATGTAAGAACAATCATGAATTTGAGGCTTGGTTTCAATCAAGCAAGTCTTTTGCGGACCAGCGCAACCGTGGTGATGTGCATTGCCCAGTCTGCGGTGACACTAATGTTACAAAAGCTTTGATGACGCCAAGCATTGCAAAAGGCAACAGTATCTCTGGAGGTGCGGCTGAAAAAAGGGCACGGGAAGTTGCAGAGCAAGTCCTTCAAGCAGCTAAAAAGTTGCGTGAAGTAGTCGAAAAAAACTTTGAATATGTTGGAGATGATTTTGCTGAGAAAGCGAGAGCTATTCATTATGGTGAGACAGTTGAGCGCAACATTTATGGTGAGGCTACAGAAAAAGAGGTTGAAGAATTAGATGAAGAAGGAATTGATTTTGCCCGCTTGCCAAAAATTCCTCGATCTAACCGTCGCAAAGGTTGATGTTATTACTCAATAAATTTTTAAGACATCAAATTTTATTTTGAATAAATATTTGAATGTTGTGGCACTAATTTTTAATAGAAGAAACTAGGTAATTAACACTAAGGTCATTGGATAAAGACCATTTATCCTTGAACGGATTGTAAACCATTCCGGTTATGTCAGTGACGTCAACATTATATGGCCTGAGTCCATTTACAAGTTCAGAGGGTTTAACAAACTTACGCCAGTCATGGGTTCCTATAGGAAGCCAACGTAAAATATATTCTGCACCAATTTTTGCTAACAATAAGGATTTCATAGTACGATTGATTGTCGAGAGAACCATAATTCCACCTGGTTTTACAAGGGCTACACTAGCCTTCAGAAAAGCGTCAACATTGTCAACATGCTCAACTACCTCCATGTTTAAGACAACATCAAAAGTATCTTTGGTTTTAGTCAAATCTTCTGGCAATTGGTTTATATAATCAATTTTTAGACCACTTTGCTCAGCGTGCAAACTGGCAACAGCAATGTTTTTCTTTCCAGCATCAATTCCAGTTACTGTTGCTCCTAATCGCCGCATTGGTTCGCACAAAAGACCACCGCCACAGCCAATATCTAGCAATTTAATTTTTTCTAATGGCTTGTTTCCCTCTGGGTCGCGATCATACTGTTGGCAAATTAAGTTGCGAATATAGCCAATACGAACAGGATTGATTTGGTGCAGAGGTTTAAATTTACCCTCAGGGTCCCACCACGCGTCAGCCATAGCAGTAAAACGTGCAATTTCCTCGGCAGATGCAGTTGTTGAATTGAAGTTTGTTTCCATGTCACTTGCTTCATTTTAACTATTTAGAGTATGTATACGCGCCCAGGGATCCTAAGCAAGTTTATTAAATACTTTTTTCAAATATTTGTTGATTTTTTTTTTGGTTAATCAATGGTTCGTTTAGTTTTAAAATTTGGTGGCACATCGGTTGCTAACGTTGAACGTATTAAGGCAGTGGCACTACGCGTAAAGGCAGAGTATGATAAAGGTAACCAGATTGCTGTGGTTGTCTCAGCCATGTCGGGTGTAACCAACCGTTTAGTTGGCTATGTGGATGAAATAACACCTCTTTACGATGCTCGAGAATATGATGTTGTTGTATCCGCTGGTGAGCAAATTACGTCTGGTCTTCTTTCAATTGCTTTGCAAAAATTGGGAGTTTCAGCACGTTCGTGGCAGGGGTGGCAAATCCCAGTCCATACTGATGATGCTCATGGTAAAGCTCGAATACAGTCGATTACTGGAAAAAAAGTTATAAATAGTTTAGAAACAAATTGCGTAGTGGTCGTTGCAGGTTTTCAGGGAGTTGGACAAGATGGCCGCGTCTCGACCCTAGGGCGAGGAGGCTCTGATACTTCTGCTGTGGCCCTAGCCGCAGCTCTAGAAGCTGATCGATGTGATATTTATACAGATGTTGAGGGCATTTACACCGCTGATCCTAGGATTGTTGCCAAGGCTCACAAGTTGGAAAAAATAACTCACGAAGAAATGTTGGAAATGGCCTCGGTCGGTGCCAAGGTGCTTCAAACCCGTGCTGTTGAAATTGCTATGAAGCACGCCGTGCGCTTGCAAGTGCTATCATCTTTTACAAATAAACCCGGAACCCTAGTTGTTGATGAGGAAGAAGTTGTGGAAAAGGAATTTGTCAGTGGAATTGCCTATTCTCGGGATGAGGCAAAGATAACCCTTGTTAAAGTTGCGGATAACCCTGGTGTGGCTGCCGAAATATTTGGCCCGCTTGCTGATGCTAGTGTAAATGTGGATATGATTGTTCAGAATGTCTCAGACGATGGGAAGGCAACAGACCTCACATTTACAGTAAACAGAGGCGACTTTGAGCGCGCGCTTGAAATTTTGAAGCACAAAAAGAGTCAACTTGGTTATCAGGATATGAGAAGTGATCTTAATGTAGTAAAAATTTCAGTGGTTGGGGTTGGAATGCGTTCTCACGCGGGGGTTGCTCAACGTATGTTTAAATCTCTGGCGGAAGAAGGTATTAACATTCAAGTAATCTCAACATCCGAGATCAAGGTTAGTGTTTTAATAGCCGAGGAATATACCGAGCGCGCTGTCCGTGCTTTACATACTGTATATGGATTGGACTCAGACTAAATTATGTCAGAAAAAACAGCGCAAGCAAAACTGGATTCATTGTGGCATAGAGGCTGTCAATTTCTAGGCTCACGGACAGCCATACTTGGTGGCGCCATGTCTTGGGTATCTGACCGAAATTTAGTTTCGGCTATCTCAAATGCTGGCGGTTTTGGTGTAATCGCCTGTGGTGCAATGACCCCAGAATTGTTAGCGGCGGAAATTGCTGGAACCCAAGCAATGACTTCTAAGCCATTTGGTGTGAATTTAATAACGATGCACCCGGAGCTTGAAGCGCTTATAAATGTTTGTGTTGAGGCGAAAGTGACTCATGTGGTCTTAGCTGGTGGTGTTCCAAGTGCTGGATCTGTTTCCAATTTAAGAAAAGTTGGAATTAAAACAATTTGCTTTGCACCAGCATTGGCTCTAGCAAAAAGAATGATTAAGAATGGTGCAGATGCACTAGTCATAGAAGGCACCGAAGCAGGCGGTCACATAGGCCCAGTAGCAACTGGAGTTCTTGCTCAAGAGATTTTGCCTCATATAACAGAGGTTCCAATATTTGTTGCTGGTGGTATTAGCCGCGGTGAGGCAATTGTCTCATATCTTGAGATGGGTGCTTCGGGCTGTCAATTGGGTACCCGTTTTGTTTGCGCTAAGGAGTCCATAGCACACCCAAATTTCAAAGATTCTTTTATAAAAGCAAATTCTCGTGATGCTGTGCCAACAGTGCAGATCGATCCAAAGTTTCCTGTTATTCCTGTGCGTGCTCTTGTAAATGAAGGCACAAAGCGCTTCAGCGAGGCTCAGCGTGAAGCAGCAGTTCGTGTTGAAAGGGGGGAGGTTGAATTAAAAGATGCTCAACTTGAAATTGAGCATTTTTGGGCTGGGGCACTAAGGCGCGCCGTGATTGATGGTGATGTGGAAAATGGTTCTTTAATGGCAGGACAAAGCGTCGGTATGGTCAAAACTGAACAGCCGACCCAGGATATTATAGATGAGCTGGTCAATCAGGCGGTTCAGTGCTTAGGCAACAGAAGGAGCAAATAAGGGGTCTATAGACACCTCCTTTGAGTTTGGGGAGGTTTAGCTCCTAATTCAATTGGCATGACAGTTCCTCCGATAACACCAAATACCAATTCTTCAATGATGCCTGTCTCACGCCAGCTTTTAGCGCGGGTACGCGATGTTATGGCTGGCGCTGATAAGGCTCAGCAGCGCCTTGATAAAATTGTTTCTGTTATAGCGGATGACATGGTTGCTGAAGTTTGCTCAGTATATGTGATCCGTCCAGGCGAAGTGCTGGAGCTATTTTCTACCAAAGGCTTGAATGAATCTGCCGTACATAACACTCGTCTTCGTATAGGCGAAGGCTTGATTGGACTGGTCGGCGCCCAGGCTCGCCCAATAGCTTTGGCTGATGCAGCAAGTCATCCAGACTTTGTGTTGCGTCCCGAAACTGGAGAGGAACTCTATCAATCTCTTATGGGCGTTCCTGTCCTCCGTGGAGGCCGGGTCATTGGTGTCATAACTGTTCAGAACAGAGACCGGCGCAATTATGGCGACGAAGAAATTGAAGTTTTAGAGACCGTTGCCATGGTTCTAGCTGAATTAATCAGCGGTGGTGAGTTGATTGACCGGGAAGAGCTTTTGCCAGCGGATGGTAATGCA
>Ga0163110_10001455_pt1 | contig 12042 bp, 12 predicted proteins | sample CRUFie1St17metaG_FD_108703 | JGI IMG/M metagenome (GOLD analysis project Ga0163110, IMG submission 108703) | Marine microbial communities from the Costa Rica Dome - CRUD Field 142mm St17 metaG | ecosystem: Environmental > Aquatic > Marine > Oceanic > Photic zone | place: Costa Rica: the Eastern...
CTTCTGCTGGGGCTGCTTCTTCTACTGGAGCTTCCTCTGCTGGGGCCTCTTCCTCTGTTGGAGCTTCCTCTTCTGCTGGAGCTTCTTCTGCTGGGGCTGCTTCTTCAGCTTCTTCTGCTGCTTTAGCTTCAGCTTCTTTTGCTAACTTTTCTGCAATAGCAGCTTTTTTTGCTTCTGCTTTTGCTTTTTTAGCTGCCATCTTGGCCTCTAACTCTTCCGGTGTTAATTTTGCTTCTTTTACTAAACTGTTTACTCTTTCACTTACTTGCGCCCCTTTTGATACCCACTCATTTAATTTATCTAAGTCCAATCTGAGTCTTTCTTCTTGCCCCTTAGCCATTGGATTAAAGAATCCTAATCTCTCAATAAAAGCACCGTCTCTCGGACGTCTTTCGTCTGCAACTGTTATAAAATAATAGGGATTTTTCTTGGCCCCACTTCTTGCTAATCTAATAATTACCATACTAAATATTGTTTAAAATCGTTAAAAAGATGTGTATTTTAGGTTAACCTTGCTAATATTGATAGTATTATTGTGCAAAGTTTTAATTAATCTTAATATTTAATGAGTTTTATCACCCAAGTAACTATTAGCATAGTTATTTATTTTATTTTGAGAATTGGCCATAAAGGCAAGAATTCTTTAAATTTATCATCAGGTGTTGCTGCTCTTTCATACATAGCTATTTATCTTTATACCTATAATTTCATAAATACACTCCCAACAATACATTTTATGGTTACAGGATTGAGTCTCTTATTTATATTTATTGCCTACAATGAAATTATTATTCTTGAAAGAAAGGTTAGAAAATTGAAAAAAGGTGAATTTATTACAAGTGAGCCTTTTTCTGTAGAAAAAAGTTATAAGATTGTATTTAAGCTTCTTGGCCTTGGTTTGATTTTCTTATCATTAGCTTTAATTTCAGGTTTTGGTATGCAATCTGTATTTACAGCAAATATTATTTTTAAATCAATTTTTACTATAATTGCCTGGATGATTTATGTAATAACACTTATTGGAATTAAGTTTTTTAATTTTCCTATTAAATATGCTACAAGGAGCCTTTTCTTAGCAATGTGGGCAGTTCTCATAGCATATTTTATGAACTCATATATTGTTGGTTAAATCATGACTCAAGAACCTTCAATAGTTATTCTATTTATAAGCTTAGTATTTTTATTAATTTTAAGCGGTTTTTTTTCCGGTTCTGAAACGGGAATGATGGCTGCTAATAAAATTAAATTAAAAAATCTATCTAAAAAATCAAAAAAAAGTGCAAAAAGAGCTTTGGAGTTACTTAAAAAGCCTGATCAACTTCTGTCAGCTATTCTTGTTGGCAATAACTTTGCAAATATTCTTGCATCAGCAATTGTTACAATAATTATGCTTGATTACTTTGGCGGGAATGTTTTACTGGGATCAATAATATTAACTATTGTTATATTAATTTTTTCTGAGATTACTCCAAAAACTATGGCAGCAATAAAACCAGAAAGTTTTGCTACTCGATCATCTTTTTTATTAAAAATTTTGGTTTATCTTTTTAAACCTTTAATATTTTTTACTAATTTTATTAGTAGGCATATTCTTGCAATCTTTAATTTAAATGCAAAAGATGCCTCAAACAATGACAATCTCAATACAGAGGAACTTAAAACATTACTTGAGGAGTCTGGTGAATTAATACCAAAACAATATAGAAAGATGCTTTCGTCTGTTCTTGGTATGGAAGAACTAGTTGTAGAAGATATTATGATTCCTGCATCAGAGGTGATAGGTATAAATATTAATGAAAATTATGAACAAGCAAAAAAAATTATTCAATCAAGCGAATATACTAGATTGCCTGTATTCAAAGACTCAATAGATAGCATGATAGGCATTTTACACTTGAAGGATTCACATTCTTTTTTAGAATTAATTGAAACAGAGAAAAATATCGAACCAGCTTTACAGGAAACTTATTTTGTATCCCAATCAACTGCTCTAATGAAACAGCTTCGTGAATTTTTATCACATGATCAAAGTATTGCTCTTGTGGTTGATGAATATGGCGAAATAGAAGGCTTAATATCAATTGAAGACATTTTTAAAGAAATTGTTGGAAAGTTTGGAGCAGCTAAAGAAGACCTTGAGAAAGAATTTGAAATTTTAAAAGACAAATCAGTAGTAACGGACGGAAATGCAAAAATAAGAGATTTAAATAATTTTGTTGGTTGGGATATCTATGATGATAGCTCAAAGACAATAAATGGACTCATAACTGAATTTTTAGATCAAATTCCTCAAGCTAAATTATGTTTGGAAATTGAAGGTTATAGATTTGAGATAATTGAAATTGATAACAATTTTATATCTAAGATTAAAATTAAAAAAATAAAAAATTAAGTTTTAATATAACCTTTCCTAATATTTGATTCTTCCTGAATAATTTATTATTAATTCTAGAGTGATAAGATTTGTTATCGCTTTCAACCTCAAAAATATTATTCTTTATAGACTTTATCCTTTTGAGAACATTTCCATCCACATCGGAATCAAGAACAACAACATCATTTACATTAAAAAAAGCAAACCTTGTGGTTAAAACCAAGTCTTTATCAAAATAGTTAGGGGTCATACTTGAACCCCTAACTCTATATATATTAATCACCTAAAATAGGCACAATAATGTCAGTATGAGGCGGATTTAATGATTTTTTTGTTTCAGTTTGAACGTCTTTTGTAGACCAAAAAATTTCAGCAAACCTGTTAACTTTTTCAATTAAATCCACACCATTTTGTCTATCAATATCCTGCTTACATTTTGAAGCAGTCATCATTATTGAATGCGCTAAGTTATGAATTTCAGGAAATTTTTCCATGTGAGGTTCTTTGAAATAGTCCCCCCAAATAGTTCTTACGGCATCCTTTACCTCAATAGCGTGGTCTTCCTTTTGTTGAACCAATCTATTTAAGTGTGCCAAATCTTTTTTTGATTTAATTTCTTCTGGCATTTCTGCAATCAAATCTAAAAATCTTAAAACACTCAATGCAGCATACTGTGCCACACCTGGATCATATACTGCACATGGAATATCACAATGCGCTCTTACGTCTTTAATTCTCATATAAATCTCCTTAATATTTTTCTAATAAACATTGCAAATAGAAAGCCAAGCAATAAGAAAGTAAATAGTTCAAAAAAATGATAATGAAAGCTATTGTCTGCATGTGCAAATATATTAATTGAAAAAATTGGTAAAAAATAAATAAATCTCATCTTTGTTACTCCAATATATTGATATGTACTAATCATTATAATTATACAAAAAAAATGGGGCTAAATGCCCCAAATTTTATTATGCATGGAGATTTACATCATACCGCCCATACCGCCCATACCGCCCATGTCAGGCATTGGTGGCATTGGTGTATCCTCTTTAGGTACATCTGTAACCATAGCTTCTGTTGTGATCATCATCCCAGCTACAGAACCAGCAGCTTGAAGTGCTGTTCTTGTAACTTTTGCAGGATCAAGAATACCCATCTCAATCATGTCACCATATTCACCAGTAGCTGCATTGAAACCGAAAGATTCTTTACCATCGATTACCTTATTTACAATGACTGAAGGTTCCTCACCAGCATTTGAAACAATTTGTCTTAGTGGTGCTTCAAATGCCTTTCTCGCAATATTGATACCAACATTTTGATCATCATTATCACCCTCTAGCTTTGAAACTGCTTCTAAACATCTAATAAGGGCAGACCCTCCACCAGGTACAACTCCTTCTTCTACAGCCGCTCTTGTAGAATGGAGAGCGTCTTCGACCCGAGCTTTCTTTTCTTTCATCTCAACTTCAGATCCAGCTCCTACTTTAATAACAGCAACTCCACCTGCCAATTTTGCAACTCTTTCTTGAAGTTTTTCTTTATCATAGTCTGATGTAGTTTCTTCAACTTGGGCTCTTATCTGATTGACTCGAGTAGCAATTGCAGATTCATCACCTGCGCCATCTATGATGGTTGCATTATCTTTATTGAGAACAACTCTTTTTGAAGTACCAAGATCTTCAACTGAAGCCCCTTCTAAAGTTAATCCAACTTCTTCAGAAATAACAGTACCGCCGGTAAGAATTGCTATATCTTCCAACATAGCCTTTCTTCTATCACCAAATCCAGGAGCTTTACAAGCTGCAGCTTTAACTATTCCTCTTAAGTTGTTAACAACTAGGGTTGCCAATGCTTCACCTTCAATATCTTCTGCAATAATTAAAAGAGGTTTGCCAGCCTTTGCAACTGATTCTAACAAAGGAAGTAAGTCTCTAATATTTGAGATTTTCTTATCGAACAATAATATATATGGTGAATCAAGCTCCACAGTCATATTATCCTGATTTGTTATAAAGTATGGTGATAGATATCCTCTATCAAACTGCATTCCTTCGACAACATCAAGTTCATTTTCAATACCGCTACCTTCTTCAACAGTGATAACGCCCTCTTTACCAACCTTTTCCATTGCTTCAGCAATTATTTCACCAACAGCAGTATCGCCATTCGCAGAAATTGTACCAACTTGAGCAATCGCTTTATCATCAGTACATGGCACACTCAGACCTTTTACATGCTCGACAGCAGCCATTACAGCCTTGTCGATACCTCTTTTAAGATCCATTGGATTCATTCCTGCTGCAACTGATTTATTACCTTCATTTACAATCGATTGAGCAAGTACAGTTGCTGTTGTTGTTCCATCACCAGCTTCGTCAGAAGTCTGTGATGCAACTTGTTTAAGCATCTGAGCTCCCATATTTTCAAATTTATTCTCAAGCTCAATTTCTTTTGCAACAGAAACTCCGTCTTTGGTTACAGTTGGTGCACCAAAAGATTTATCAAGAACTACATTTCTTCCTTTTGGGCCAAGTGTTACTTTAACTGCATTAGCAAGCGTATTCACGCCATCAAGCATTTGAACTCTTGCACTATCTCCAAATTTTACATCTTTAGCTGACATATTTTATCTCCCGATTTAATTTAAATTTATTCAACAACTCCGAAGATATCTCTCTCACTTAGAATTAGATATTCTTCACCATTTAATTTGATTTCATTACCGCCGTATTGTCCAAAAATGACAGTATCTCCGACAGAAACATTTAAAGCAGTCACTTCACCTGAATCATTTGATTTACCAGGACCAACTGCAACAACCTCACCTTGTGAAGGTTTTTCTTTAGCAGAACCAGAAAGAATAATTCCTCCTGATGATGTTTCTTCTTCTTCTGTTCTTTTAACAAGAACATTATCATGTAAAGGTCTTAAATTCATTTATCTCTCCATATAAATTACAAAATTTATCTTAACCATTAATTATGGGCTAATAATAAGAAATCAATAGATTGTTTTATTTTTTTTCAATCTAAAAATTTGCAGCGCAATTGTAACCCCAATTAGATTTGCAAGTAAGTCAAAATATTCAAAATATCTGAATGGATGAAAATAATGAATTATTTCTACAAGAAGCCCAAACATAAATATATTGATTGCAATATATACTTCACTAATTTTAAATCTGGAAAACAATCCTAGTAAGGTCAAATAAAAATATACAAATGCATGAATAAATTTATCTGAAATAAACGATAGCATAGCAAAATTTGGTATTTCGGAAGCATTAACTATACTTAAGTAAAATACGATAATAATAGATAATATAAATATAAATCTAATTAGAGCTTGCATGTTTAAAAAAGAAATTTTTATTGAAATAAATTAAGCATATTGCAGGAATTGCAAGAATAGACGTGAAAATGTAAAAGCTCATCCACCCATAATTAAATCCATAAAGGCTTTGAAAATTTTCAACAAGAACGCCTGAGAAACCACCAAATATTTTTCCTAAAAATGCCATCAAGGAAGTCAATAATGCGTATTGAAATCCTGTATATTTTGATGAAACTAGACTTGTTAAAAAAGTTATATTCACAGTTCCAACTATACCGGCTGCAAAGCTATCTGAAGCAACTATTGATGCGAGCATTATGACATCTTTGTCGTTTATTGCTGCATATGAAAAAAGTAAATTGGTAAACATAACTAAGAAGGCTCCGATTAATAATGATTTATAAAGGCCAACTTTTTTTATAAGCATGCCTCCAATAAAAACGCCTATTATTGTTCCAATTAAAGCAATAACTTTAACTACATAACCTATTTCTGATAGCGTGTAACCCATATCGATATAAAAAGGGTTTGCCATTGGGCCCATGACAATATCTGTTAATCTATAAGTAGAGATTATTAGCAAAAGAATTGATGCCATTTTTATGCCAAATCGTTTAAAAAAATCTTCAACTGGCTCTATAAGCGACTGTTGATAATTTAATTGAACAAGATTTAAGTTTTCTTTTTCTGACGAAATAGAAATAGACACAATGATATTAATAATCATTAAAAATGCCATTAACTGATATGTAAATGACCATGAATAACTTTCAGCAAAAATCAAAGCAAAAGAAGAACCAACAAGAATTGCTACTCTATAACCGAATTGATAACCTGCAGCTAAGTTTCCTTGATCTTCTAATTTTGTACTTTCAATTCTGTAAGCATCAATTGCAATATCTTGTATAGAGCCTGCCAAGGCAATAATAAATGCAAATAATGCAAAAATAATTAAATCTGTTACAGGATTTATAAATGATAATAGTATTAAAGATATGATGATTAAGGCCTGCATGGTAATTATCCAACTTCTCCTATGACCAAAGCGTGTAAATAATTTAGTTGGAGATTTATCAACAAAAGGTGCCCACAAAAATTTCAATGAATACGTAAGCATTATCCAGCTAATAAAGCCAATTAGACTTAAATCAATACCTGCATCTCTTAACCATGCGGTCAAAGTAATAAAAATAAGTACATAAGGTAATCCTGATGCAAAACCATATCCTGAAAAACCCACTATTTTTATAAATTCTTGGTTCATGTTAAAGAATCTAAATATTTATCCCATTCAAAATTTTTACCTGGATCTGCTTTCCTATTTGGAGCAATTTCGGAATGTCCAATTATTCTTGTTTTATCAATATTTGGATAATAATTTAAGATTGTATTTGTAACATTTATTAAAGATTCATATTGATTATCTGTGTAGCAATCTTCCACATTCCCTTCTAGCTCAATCCCAATTGAAAAATTATTACAGTCATTGATGCCTTTATAAGATGATTCTCCAGCATGCCAAGCTCTTTTATTAAAAGGAACAAACTGAACTATTTCTCCATTACGTTTGATAAACAAATGTGAAGAAACTTTTAAATCAGAAATTCCTTTAAAGTATGAGTGTTCTGAGGTATTCAATTTATTTAAAAAAAAATCTTTTACATACTCGCCTTCATAGTTTTTTGGAGGAAGACTTATGCAATGAATAACAATTAAGCTTATGTCAGATTCATTAGGTCTAGAATTAAAATTTGGCGAGGGATAATATTTTACATCTTTGAAAATATGATTTTCAATTTCCATTTATCTCAGTCCTGGAGGAAGTTTAAAGTATATATTTTCATTATCTTCTCCATGTTCAATAATTTTTGCTCCGATGTATGATTCAAGAGATTTCGCAATTTCCATAACTCTTGATTCAGGAGCAGAAGCTCCTGCTGTAATTGATATTCTTGAATAATTGCTCAAACTCTTGATGTCAAGATCATTAAACTCATCAATTAATACAGACTTACAACCACATTTTTCACCAAGCTCTTTTAATCGGTTTGAATTTGAACTATTTTTTGAGCCAACAACAATCATAAAATCAGATTCAAGTGCTAGCTGCTTAACTGCATCTTGTCTGTTCTGTGTTGCATAACAAATATCATCTTTTTTAGGTATTAATATTTCTGGAAACCTATTCTTAAGAATGGATATTATTGATTTTGTTTCATCAACACTTAATGTGGTTTGAGTTACAACAGCTAACTGATTTTCTTTATTGACCTTGATTGATAAAGCATCATCTTCGTCCTGGACAAGATAAATTGAACTATTAGCTGAATTTACATGCCTTCCCATTGTACCTTCCACTTCAGGATGACCTTCGTGACCTATAAGAATAATATCTTTTTCAGCATTTGCATGTTTTCTAACCTCCATATGAACTTTTGTAACCAATGGGCAAGTTGCATCAAAAAAGTTAAGGTTTCTAGATTTTGTTTCCTCCTCAACCTTGCTGGATACTCCGTGTGCGCTAAAAATAACTAACGAGTCATTAGGAATTTCTTCTATTTCTTCAACAAAAATAGCTCCTCTATTTTTGAGATCTTCTACAACTACTTTGTTATGAACAACCTCATGTTTTACATATACAGGTGCGCCATACAAATCTAATGCCTTATTTACAATATCAATAGCTCTGTCCACTCCAGCACAAAAACCTCTGGGATTTGCTAATTTAATCTGTTTTGACATCATCTGAATTCGTTTTAAGTTCAAAGTATATAATTAAAATTGCTCCGATTGTTATAAAAGCATCAGCCATATTAAAAATAAAGAATGAAAAATTATTAATTTTTAAGTGTAAAAAGTCTGTCACATAGCCTTGCATTGCTCTATCAATAATATTTCCAAGAGCGCCGCCTGCTATAATTGATAAACTAAGAGCTTTCTTGTAATTGGTTTCATTGATTGCAAGATATAAAATATAGGCAACAATTACTATTCCAATAATTAACAAGCCATAGGTTTGTAATTGATTATTGTTATCAAACATCCCAAAAGCAATTCCAGAATTATATAAAAGCAATAAATCAATAAAAGGTATAAAAAATTCTTTTGAGATGCCCAAAGTTAAAAGAGATACAGCAAGGTTCTTTGTCCATAAATCTATAAAGACTAAAAAACATATTAAGAAAAATATCTTTAATTTATACAAATTGCCTTTTTTCTCCATCTTCATCAATATTACTTACGCAACGATTGCATATCTCAGGATGCTTCTCTAAACTTCCAACAGATTCATCACGGTGCCAACACCTGGTACATTTTTCATCATGAGATATAGTAATTTTTACTTCTAAATCTTCACCCAAAACAGTATTAGCCTTAGATGTTATAAATAAAAAATGGAGTTCATCACCAAGCTTATCAATAATCTTTTTATCATCACTTGTAAGAGATAAGGTAACAGCAGCGTCAAGTGATCCTTTTAGTTTATTATCATTTCTCAATCCTTCTATTGTTTGATTCACCTCTTCTTTAATTTCAAAAATTCTTTTCCAATCTTTTTTTGAAATGTTAGATTTGATTTCTTGGGCATCTCGTGAAAATGAAGACAAGAAAACTGATTTATCTTGATTTAATAAGTTTACTGATGATTGCCAGATTTCTTCAGCAGTATATGAAAGTATTGGAGCAATTAGTCTAACTAATACATTAAGAACAGTGTCTAGACTTGTTTGAGCAGATTTTCTTGCATAGGAATTTGATTTACAGGTGTAAAGTCTGTCTTTTGTTATATCAAGGTAAATACCGCCAAGCTCATTAACACAAAAGTTATGTATTGCCTGAACTGCTCTATGATATGAATATGAATTATAGTGTTCCAAAACCTTTTTTTCTAAATCAAAAACAGCCTGAAGCATCCATTTATCAAGTTCAATTAATTCATTTGCTTCAATATAATCATCTTTTGAAAAATCACTTAAATTCCCTAAGATAAATCTGAAAGTATTCCTAATTCTTCTATATTGATCTGAAGTTCTCTTAAGTATTTCATCGGATGCAACCATCTCACTTCTAAAATCAGTTGAAGCAACCCACAATCTCAATATGTCAGCACCCAGGTTATCCCATACTTTTTGAGGTGAAACCACATTACCAAGAGATTTAGATTGTTTTTTACCATTCTCATCAACTACAAAACCATGAGTTAAGACAGTCTTGTATGGTGCATTTCCATTCATGGCAATGCTCGTTAATAACGATGATTGAAACCAACCTCTATGTTGGTCCGAACCCTCAAGATATAGATCAGCAATAACTTTATCACTAAATCTCTTAGAGGAAACGGCTGCATGGGTGACGCCGGAATCAAACCAAACATCTAAGGAATCTGTTATTTTTACGTAGTTTTCTGAATCGTCGATATAATCTTTTAAATCAAGCTTGTCCCAAGAGGAAATGCCTTCATTTTCAATTAAATCAGCAAAAATACTAAACAAATTACTTTGATTAGGGTGAATGTCTCCACTGTCTTTATGAATAACTAATGTGATCGGAACTCCCCAATTTCTTTGTCTTGAAATACACCAATCTGGTCTATCTTGAAGCATAGATTCGATTCTTGCCAAGCCCCAAGACGGTTCCCAATTTACATCATCAACAGTATTTTTTGCTTTTTTTAAGAGATTGTTTTTGTTCATAGAAACAAACCATTGAGGTGTCGCAGTAAAAATTAATGGTGTTTTATGACGCCAGCAATGAGGATAAGAATGGTGATAGGTATCAACATTTACAATTGAGTTATTTTCTTTAAGCTTTTCAATAACAAGATCATCTGCCTTTATAGGCGGCAGTCCAGCAATAAAGTCAAACTCTTCTTTAAAAAAGCCTTTATTGTTAAGAGCTTTTATAGTCTTAATATTATTTTTTTTGCATATAAAGTGGTCATCAATCCCGTGCGCTGGAGCAGTATGAACACACCCAGTTCCAGCTTCTGTAGTTACGTGATCTCCATGAAGAAGAATTGAGTCTCTATCAATAAAAGGATGTAGAAGGTTGATATCTTCAAGCTCTGTTCCTTCACATTCTGAAATTATTGTCCCTTTGGTATTCCATCTGTCTATGCATTCTTTGAACATATCGGATGCTATAACATAAAGGTTGTTGTTTACATCAATTAGTGAATATCTAAGATGTTTATTGATACATACAGCTACATTTGAAGGAATTGTCCATGGTGTTGTGGTCCATATAACAAAAGCTATTTTTTTGTCGCAGTTGTAATTAAAAGCTTTTTTAACTTTTTCAATTGAATCTTCTTTAACAACGAAAGGAACATCAATAGATTTTGATACCTTATCCATATATTCAACTTCGGCTTCTGCTAAAGCTGATGAACAGTCTTGACACCAGTGAACTGGTTTTTCTCCTTTTTCAAGGTGTCCTCCATCATATATCTTACCCAAAGAGCGCACTATGTCTGCCTCAAAAGAAGAATCTAGACTTTTATATGAATTTTCCCAATCCCCAAAAACACCAAGTCTTTTAAAATCTTCCATTTGTTTAACTACTTGTGATTCTGCATATTCTTTACAGGCATTTTGAAATGCTTCTTTGTCATTTACTAAATCACTGTTTTTACCATGTTTCTTTTCGATATTTAGTTCAATTGGTAACCCATGACAATCCCATCCGGGAATGAAAGGTGCATCAAAACCCTGCATTGTCTTATTCTTAACAGTGATGTCTTTAAGGACTTTATTTACTGAATGACCAAGATGAATATCGCCATTTGCATATGGAGGGCCATCATGAAGCAAAAAAAGCGAAGCGTCTTTATACTTTTTTCTTATTTCTTTATAGAGATTATTCTTATTCCAAAAATTAAGAATCTCTGGCTCTTTTCTCGGAAGACCAGCTTTCATAGAAAATTCTGTATTTGGAAGGTTTAAAGTATCCCTGTAGTTTATTGTCATTTTATTTGTATATGATTTCTTTAGCTTTAGATATATCCTTTTGAATTTGTGATTTTAGCATGTCTAAATTATCAAATTTCTTTTCATTTCTGATTTTTTTTAAGAATTTAATATCCAATCTTTCTGAATAAATGTTTTTATTGAAATCAAATAAATGAACTTCGAGGACAGGAAGGCTGCCGCCAATTGTTGGCCTTGTGCCCATATTGGCAATTCCAAATATTTTTTGGTTTTTTAATTTACATTCAACTGCAAACACTCCCTTTATGGGAAGTTTTTGTTTTGGTAGCCATATGTTAGCAGTCGGAACATCAATTGTTCTTCCTAGATGTTGTCCATGCACGACTTTTCCAGAAACTA
>Ga0163110_10001459_pt1 | contig 12012 bp, 12 predicted proteins | sample CRUFie1St17metaG_FD_108703 | JGI IMG/M metagenome (GOLD analysis project Ga0163110, IMG submission 108703) | Marine microbial communities from the Costa Rica Dome - CRUD Field 142mm St17 metaG | ecosystem: Environmental > Aquatic > Marine > Oceanic > Photic zone | place: Costa Rica: the Eastern...
AAGCTTAAAAGCATTAGTAAAACTTAATAAATAAAGCAAGCAAAATGGTGGTAAAAATCCAATATAAATTGTATAAAACTGGAATACATAAATAGATATTATTATCCAAGGGATTAGTTGGGAGGAAATTTTTGGACCAAGTAAAACCAATGGAGAGATTTTACCAAATTTTTTATCCTCTTTGATTTGATGAAAATGTGAACAAAATAAAACTAGAGTTATCGCTAATGAAGGTCCTGTTCCAAGTAGAAAAGATTCTTTCCAAGGGATTTGAGAAATATTATTGCTTGAAGGATTTAAAGTCAAAAGAGTTGCAGAGTATGCTAATGGTCCGAAAGCTATCCAACACAGTGGTTCCCCTAATCCTAAATAGCCTAATCTGAAAGGAGGGCCTTGGTACAAATAACCTAATAAACAACACGCAATTATCAGTAGAATAATTTTAGTATTTACTTCTAATGCAATTATAAAAATAATAAATAATCCAATAATTAATGAAGAATATGCAATATTTGAAATTAGCTTTTTATTATTCACTAGATTTACTACTGAATGAAATTTAAATTCATCTACGCCAGTTTCAGAATCATATAAATCATTTGTCAAATTCTCCCAAAATAATATTAGTATTGAAGCAATTGTGAACCATATGAAATATGGAACTATAATTTTCTGATATAAATAAAAGTTATATGCTGCAGAAATAAATATTGGCATAATTGCAACAGAATATAATGGCCATTTGATTGCTTCTTTCCATAATGTTTTTTTATCTTTATTCATTTAGAATGATAAATAATATTTCTTCACTATTAAATATTTTATATAGTTGTTTCTTTTTTCTTAAATAAATCTAATTATTTATAATAAATAAGCTATGAAAAGCGATCAAACCTTCTCAAATTTACTTAAAGACATAAAAAATAAAATTGATGAAAAGAATCTGAGATCAGGGGTAATTAGTATTTGTAGCGAGATACCTTTACTTAATTCATTGAATAATTATAATTATCTGCTTATGAAGTACTCTTTCGCAGCTTTGTGGCAAGAAGAAGATGACTTGTCTTTTATTGCTCTTGATAAGTGCAAATATATTACCTTGGATGGGCCTAATAGATTTAAAATAGCAAAAGATTTTTATAATCAAAATCTTAAAAATTTAATTAATATTGATCAAAATTCTCATCCTTCATCTTTATCAAAGATAATTTATTTTTTTTCCTTTTCAGATTCTTTTAGTAGAGGAGAAAATTCTGTAGATGTTCCAAATATGGAAGCCATTTTGCCAAAGATCCTTATTATTAATAATCATAAAAAATCATGGATTAGAATGAATGTACAATTTAATCATAAAAAATCTATTAGAGAAATCATAGAGGAGTTTTGTTTATTTCGAACTGAAATATTGTCAACAGAATTGCAAGAAGAAAAAAAGAATATAAATATTTCAATATCGCAATTTGAAAATGCATTTAATAAATCAAGAAAAGATTTGATTAAAAATATTTCAAAAGGGATTGAATTAACTCAAGATAATATACTAAAAAAAATAGTTTTAAGCTCAAAAATAAAAATAAAATTAGAAAGTAAATTTTATTTAAATAATATTTTAAAAAAACTTAAATATAGCCAAGATAATTCTTGTATTTATGTTTGGAAAAGAAATACAGATGATATAACTTTTGGCGCCTCACCTGAAAAATTATTTTCACTTAAAAATGATCAATTGATTTTGGAGGCTATTGCGGGCACTTCTGAAAAAAAAATAAATCAAGATTTCCTTTTAAATAATTCAAAAAATATTAAAGAGCATACATTTGTTGTAAATTTTTTAATTAATTCCTTAAAAAAATTAAATATATATAAATTTCAAAGAAGTAATTTAAAAGTAAAGAATTTTGGAAATATCTCTCATTTACAAACCATCCTAAAATCCTCAGTTACTAAATTGTGTCCATTTAAAGTTTTAAGTATTTTGCATCCTTCTCCAGCTGTTTGTGGGATTCCACAAGATTTAGCTAATGAATGGATACAAACTTTAGAGACTTTATCAAGAGGAAATTATGCTTCTCCCATTGGTTGGATAGATATTGAAGGTAATGCAGATTTCAGGGTTGCAATAAGAGGAGCTAGATATGTTAATAAAGAAATTCATTTAACAGCGGGTGCTGGTTTGGTTAAGGATTCATTATGTTTAGAAGAGGTTGATGAAATAAAACTAAAGTTTGAATCAATTGCCAAGCAAATTTTTTTAACAAATATTTTTCAATAATTCACTGATTACTTCATCTGATATATCTCTATTAGATAGTTTTTCTATCTCTCTTAAGCCAGTAGGACTTGTAACGTTAATCTCACTTAGCATTCCATTAATAACATCTATACCTACAAAGAATAAACCCTCATTTTTAAGGTGAGTAGATAACTCTTTACATATTTTTTTTTCATTGAAATCTAATTCTGATTTTTCTGCTTTACCTCCCATTGCTAAATTACTTCTGAAGTCACCATTTTGCGGAATTCTATTAATAGATCCAAAAGGTTCTCCATTTACAAGAATTATTCTCTTATCACCTTTGTCAACTTCAGGTATGAATTTTTGCATCATAACTGGAAGATCTTCTTGAGATGTTATTAATTCAATCATGGCTCTTATTGCTGGCGAGTTTTTTGTTAACCTTATAACTCCTTGTCCACCCTTACCACCTAATGGTTTAACTACTACATCCTCATTGATTTTTGCAAAGTTAAGCAGGTCGTTTACTTTGCTTGCAACTATAGTTGGTGCCATTAAGTGGCTATATCTGAGGGCACCTAATTTCTCATTCCAAGCTCTAAGTGAAGATGGTTTATTTATCACTTTTACGCCTTTCCTTTCGGCTACTTCAAGTAAATGCGTTGCATATAAATATGCTTCATTAACAGGAGGGTCTTTTCTCATCCAAATGCAATTGAAGTTAGCTAAAGGAACACAATCATTTTTTAAGAAAGAAACCCAAGGATTGGTAATTACTTGTGTTGATGAGGCCCAAACTTCATCCCCTCTAGCTTCTAGATCTTGCGGTGTGCAAATCCAAACTTGTATATTTTTCCTGCTTGTGGCCTGCATAAGAGCTGCAGAAGAATCTTTTGCTTCATTAATATTTTTTATAGGATCTATTACAAAGAGAAATTGCATTTTCCTAATTAATGAGTAATGAATCAAGTTTATTTGAATTTTCTAATTCATAAAGATCATCGCAACCTCCAATACAAATATCATTTATAAAAATTTGTGGAAGTGTTCTTGCTCCCTTAGCTCTTTCACTCATTTTATTTCTTGCATCTTCATCACCGTCTATTTTGTATTCTTTAAAAACTATATTTTTTTTATTGAGTAGTGACTTGGCACGTAGGCAGAAAGGACAAGACTGCCATGTATAAATTTCAACTTTTGACATTTTTTAAAATAATTATTTACTTTATACTATTAAACAATAGACCCTGTTAGATTAGATATAACAATTTGATCCTATTTTGATAGATATAACTGAATTTAAAAGAGATTTATCTGAATTAACTAAGCGTTTGGGAGATGCTCAGGATTGTCTTTGACATACCGCAACTGAAAGCTTCACTAAAAGAATTAGAGCAAATTTCCTCTGAGCCTAATTTTTGGAACAATCAGAATACAGCTAAGAGTATTTTAAGAAAACTTGATGATATTAAGGATCAGTTATCTCAGGTAAAACAATGGAATCAATATATTATTGATGCTAATGCATCTCTTGAACTTTTTTCTTTAGAACCTGACGAAGATTTAATAATAGAATCTAATGCTGGTTTACTATCTTTAAAAGAAAATCTTGATAGGTGGGAATTTCAAAGGCTTTTATGTGGTGAATATGATAAAGAAAGTGCTGTGATTTCAATAAATGCAGGTGCAGGAGGTACAGATGCTCAAGACTGGGTTGAAATACTATTAAGGATGTATAAACGGTGGGCAGAAATCCATTCAATGAATTTAAAAATTAATGAATTATCAGAGGGTGAAGAAGCTGGTATTAAAAGCGTAAATTTTGAAATTAATGGTAAATATGCATATGGTTATCTCCAAAATGAAAAAGGAACTCATCGTTTAGTTAGAATTTCTCCTTTTAATGCAAACGGTAAAAGACAAACAAGTTTTGCTGGTGTTGAAGTTATGCCTAAGTTAAATGAAGATGTCAAATTAGAAATTCCTGAGAAAGATCTTGAAATATCTACTAGCAGATCAGGGGGAGCTGGTGGGCAAAATGTTAATAAAGTTGAAACAGCAGTTCGCATTACTCATTTGCCAACGGGTATATCTATAAGGTGTACCCAAGAAAGATCACAACTTCAAAATAAAGAAAAAGCAATTATTCTTTTGAAAGCTAAACTTTTAATTATTGCTAAAGAGCAAAGAGCTTCTGAAATAGCGGATATTAGAGGAGATATTGTAGAAGCAGCATGGGGCAATCAAATAAGAAATTATGTTTTTCATCCATATCAAATGGTTAAAGATTTAAGGACTATGAAAGAAACTAATGATATTAATAATTTCTTGGATGGCAATATAGATCAATTTATTTATGAATTATTGCGGCATAATATTGCAAGTAAATAGTAAAATTAAATTTATGATCAAAAGTAAAGAAGAAAATTTACCAAAAATAGTTAATCCCCCAAGTTTTATAAAACTTGCCATGAAAAATATGGTAAGAAAAGGAAGTAAAAGTATTTCTCATTTTCTTATTACGTTCTTATTATTAATTGGTTTTCTAATACTTATTGCGACCCTTGGTAAACCAAATATTCCCCTCAATTAGTCATATGAATTTAAAGGAAAATATTGATCTTGATTTGGTTTTTATATGCAGTGAATCAGTACAAAAATTACAAGAATTTAAGAAAAAAGATAATAAATTATTATTTGAATCTATTTTCTGGAAAAAAATTTTTTCTAATTGGATAAATATAGTTATAGATAAAAATATCAGTATAAATTCTGATATTATATCTAATAAAAAAATTTTTTCTCTAGGTTTTCATTTGGTTGATAATAATGAAATCTCTCTTTTAAATAAAAAATGGTTGAATAAAACAGGTCCAACAGATGTAATATCATTTCCTATAGTTCTTGAAAATGAATTTGTAAATGATTTAGTATTAGTTGAGTTAGGAGATTTATTTGTTTCTCTTGAAATGGCCTCTAGCCAATCAGAAGAATATGATAATTCCTTAAAAAGAGAGATGCTTTTTTTAGTAAGTCATGGGTTTTTACATTTATTGGGTTGGGATCATGAAACTGAAAAAAAACTAAAAAGTATGCTAAATTTTCAAGAATATTTAATCTCAGCATTAAATTAATAAATTATCTGAAATTAGAATGAAAAAAAATAATTTTTTTATAAGAAGAAAATTGACATATAAAATTTCAAAGAATATAATTTTAAGCTTTAAATATGCATTCAAAGGAATATATTATTGCTTTCAAACTTCAAGAAATTTTAGAATCGAATTGTTTATTGCAATTACTATATTTTTATTAGGTATTGTTTTTAGTTTAAGGTTGCATGAGTATATTATTCTTCTTTCAACTATATTTTCTGTTTTAATTTTAGAATTATTGAATACTTCAATAGAATCTTTAGTAGATTTAATTGTAGAAAATAAATTTAATCAATTAGCGAAAATATCTAAGGATTGTGCTGCTGGTTCAGTACTATTGGCTGCAATTAATTCAATTTTTGTTGCTTGCTTTATATTTATTCCTAAAATAAAGTTATTAATCCTCAATTTATAAGTATGTTTTTAGTAATTGATAATTATGATAGTTTTACTTATAACCTGGTCCAGTATTTAGGTGAGTTATCAAATGATCATAAAATAACAAAAAATATAATTGTAAAAAGAAATGATGAGATCAATTTAAATGAAATTAAAGAATTAAAACCTGAAGGAATTCTTTTATCCCCAGGTCCAGGGAACCCTGATCAATCAGGTATTTGTATTCCTATTTTAAAAGAAATATCAACTTATATTCCTACTCTTGGCGTTTGTTTAGGTCATCAAGCTTTGGCTCAGGTTTATGGTGGTAAAGTTATAGTTGGTAAAGAATTAATGCATGGTAAAACATCTAAAATTTTCCATAACGAAAAAGGTATTTTTAAAGATATTGAAAGTCCTTTCGTAGCAACTAGATATCATAGTTTAATAGTAGAGTTATCCTCATTACCCTCATGCTTTGAGGTTTCCGCTTCGTTGGAAGATTCAACAATAATGGCTTTATCTCATAAGAAATATAAGCATATTCATAGTGTTCAATTTCATCCCGAAAGTGTTCTAACGCAATTTGGTCATAAATTAATCAGTAATTTTCTAAAAATTGCTGAACAGAGGTAGGATATTTCATATGATAAATTTTAAAATTCAGAAATTTCTTATTTTCTCTTTATTTGCACTTTTCTTTCCTGCAAATCTCCTGTCTGAAAATTTAAGATTAAAAAGTTTTGGTCATAGTAGTTTTCTAATTAAAGGTGGTGGTCAATCAGTATTACTAAACCCATTTAAATCGATAGGCTGTACAGCTGGATTAGAAGAAATAAATAATGAAAAATATGATTTTATATTAGCGAGCTCTAGATTATCTGATGAAGGTTTTAATCCCAAAAATAATTTAATGTTTGTGGATTCAGGTATTTATAATGTTAAAGATATTATTTTAAACGGTATAAGTATTCCTCATGATAGATATGATGGAAGAAGATTTGGCATGGCGACAGTATGGATTTGGGAACAGAATAAATTTAAGATTGTTCATATGGGTGGAGCTGCTGGAGAATTAAATTTTAATGATAAGATTTTACTTGCTCGTCCTGATTTGTTATTTATATCTATTGGTGGTGGACCTAAATCCTATAATGCTTCTGAAGCTTCAGAAATAGTAAAAATTTTAAAACCTAAGGCGGTAATTCCAGTTCATTTTTTAAAAGAAAATAATAAAAATTTTGGTTGTAATTTTACAGATGAGAATTTATTTTTAAATAAAATGAAAGAATATAATGTGCAATATATAAGCGATAAATTTATTATTAAGAAAAAACAATTAGAGAAAAATACTATATATATTTTAAAATAATTATTTACAGACTTCTAGCTTAATAAATTTCTCCCAGAAAAATTGCATTTGTTTTTTTGTTCCAATACTAACTCTTAAAGCTTTTTCAATATCTTTTTTGTTTTCCATACTTCTAATAAGAATTCCATTCCTCTTCATTTCTTTTACTAATATTTTGGGGTCTTTATTAGGCCAAATTAAAAAATAATTACCACCATTAAAATTACTTCTTATATCTAATGTTTCAAATTTATTTTTAATCCATAGCCTTGCATTTTTGACCTCGATAATATAATCATCTATATATTTTTTATCATTCAACGCAGCTATCGTTGCTTGTACAGCAAAACTATTAACATCGTAAGGGCCAGTTACTTTATTAATATATTTTATTAATTCTTTATTCCCAAAAGCGAATCCCATCCTCAAACCTGCTAATCCCGCTGTTTTAGAGAGTGATTGTATAACAACTATATTATTGACTTCTTCAAAATTAGTTTTTGGTAGAAGACTATCACCATAAAATTTCTCGTATAGTTCATCTACAACAATAATTGATTCTTTATTGTTTTTTGCAATTTCTATTATTTTCTCAGATTTTAGAATTGTACCTGTTGGATTGTTAGGGTTGCATATAAAAATTAATTTTGGCTTATGCATATAAATTTTTTCCTCAAAATCCTTAATAGGAAATTCAAAACTTTTGCCCTCATATCGGCATGTGAGTATTTTCATGCCGCGCATCTCAGCACATGGAAAGTAATAACCAAAAGTAGGATTAGTTGTCAGAAATATATCGTTTTTATTTCCAAAAGAATTAAAAATAGCATTTATTGCAGCATCAGCTCCATTAAATAAACCAATCTCACAGATATCAATTCTTTTATTATCAAAATAATTATTGCTTAATTTATTAATTAATGAATCATACTCAGGATATATAGAGATTTGATTTGATTGTATATTCTGAATTGCCTTATAAACTTCAGGACTTGGTCCTACAGTATTTTCATTAAAATCTAGTCTTAGGAAATCTCTGCGATTTTCCAGAGGTGCTGAATATGCTTTTAGATCTTTTATTTCTTTTCTTGGTTGAGGAAAAGAACTTTCATTATTGCTGAGATTGGACATTACATTCTTTCAAGTGTTTCAATACCAAGAAGACCTAAACTTAATTTTAAGGTTTTTTCAGTTAATTCACATAATTTAAGTCTTGCAATCATCTGTTCCTTTTCTGCTTTAAGAATTGGGAGCTTATCATAAAATCTATTATAAATTTGGCACAGTTCAAAAAGATAAGTGCAAAGTCTATTAGGCAATAAATCTTTTTCAATAGATATTATAATTTCATCTAATTTAAGTAATTTTTTTAAAAGGTTCCACTCTAAGTCATTACTAAAAGAAATATTTATATCTCCATTAAATCTATTTTTATCATTATTTTTTCTATTTATACCTGAAATCCTTACAAGTGTATATAAAAGATAAGGAGCAGTATTGCCACTCAGAGAAAGCATTTTATCAAAACTGAATTGATAGTTTGTAAGTCTATTCTGACTTAAATCAGCATATTTCACTGCGCTAATACCTATTATTCTGGATGTATGATCAATAAATTCTTTACCTTCATTCCTATTATCAAGATTAATTCTTTCTTCTAAATCTGTTTTAGCTCTTTTAATTGATTCTGATAACAAGTCTTTTAATTTAATTGCTGCTCCTTCTCTAGTTTTAAGTTTCTTACCATCTATCCCTTGGACTAGACCAAATGGTACATGATCTACTTTACAATTTTCAGGAATCCAGGATGCTTTCATTGCAACTTGAAATACACCAGCAAAATGATTTGATTGTCCTTGGTCTGTTACGTAGATTATTCTTCCAACGCCATCTCCATCAGGGGGTTTTTTAAATCGATATCTTAAAGCCGCAAGATCAGTTGTTGCATAATTAAAGCCGCCATCTTTTTTTTGTATTATAAGAGGTAATCTTTTGCCCTCCTTGTTTATCATTCCATCTAAGAAAACACATTTAGCTCCATTATCTTCAACTAATATTCCTTGTTTATTAAGATCATCAATAATAGATTTAAGATAAGGATTATAAAAGGATTCTCCCCTTTCTATAATTTTTATATTAAGAGACTGATAGATATTATTAAATTCTTTTCTAGATTCTTTGCATAAAAGTTTCCAGGCTTTGAGAGAAATTTCATCTCCTTTTTGTAACTTTACAACTTCTAATCTTGATCTCTCTTGAAACTCAATTTCATTATCAAATCTTTTTTTTGAAGCTTTATAGAAATTGACTAAATCTCCTAGGTTTATATTTTTAAAATCATTTATTGAGTCTTGATATATATCTTTAAGATGAGTTATTAACATACCAAATTGTGTTCCCCAATCCCCAACATGATTTAATCGCAATACTTCATAGCCTCTTAACTCTAAAATTCTAGATATCGTGTCACCAATTATTGTTGATCTTAAATGTCCTACATGCATTTCTTTAGCAATATTAGGGCTTGAAAAATCTACAACAATTTTTTTATTTTTTGCGGATGTTAATGGTATTCCTAAATTAATGCTATTTAGATTGGAAATTAGTTTATTAATATAAATTGTTTTTTTTAATTTAATATTTATAAAACCAGGACCAGCTATTTCTATGGTTTCACATAATGAATTTAAATTATCGTTTTTATTTAATATAGAAATGAATTCAGACGCTATTTCTCTTGGATTTTTTTTTAAAATTTTTGATAAAGTTAAGCTTATATTTGATTGATAATCACCAAATTCAGTTCTTGTGGAAGCTACAATTATATTAAGTTTGAGTTTATCAAATTGAGCTAAATTATTATTCTCCTTAAGAATGTCCTTTAAAGACATCTCAAAGTGCGATCTTAATTCCTGGAATGTAGATAACATGAAATATCTTTATTCTTAAATCTCTTCTTAATCATAACGCATGCTCAAGTCAATCCATTTGCTTTTTGATATGGAAGAACTTGTTGAAATGAAATCTATTCCATCAATTAAATAATTATCAATTTCAATAGGATTTATACCAGAAACTTCAATAATTAATTTTTTTCTATTTCCATTAGGAAATAAATCTTTTGAAAGTAGCCTTAATTCCTTAATACAATTATTTAAAGATTGAGGTTCAAACTCATCTAAAAGTAAACTATCAGCACCTGCCATTAAAGCATCTTTTGCCTGTATTAAATTCTCTGCTTCAATAATTATATGTGTTGTAAATGGAGTATTTGATCTAATATTTTGAACTGCATCATACAAATTATTACTCCATGCAATATGATTTTCTTTGATCATTGCAGCATCATATAAACCCATTCTATGATTTGTTCCACCTCCACATTTGAAAGCATATTTCTCAAAAATCCTTAGTCCAGGAGTCGTTTTTCTAGTATCGGCTAATTTAATATTAGTGTTTTTTAGCTTAGAAACTAATTTGTAGGTATAAGTAGATATTCCGGATAGATGCATTGCTATATTTAAGCTAATCCTCTCACTTGCAAGTAAACTTCTAGAAGGTCCATTAATTTCTAATATTTTTTCTTCTCTGCGGAATTTATCTCCATCTTTAATTAGTAAATTAACTTCTATATTTTTATCAATTTTACTAAAAATTTTCTTTACAATTTCCGAACCACAAAATATACCTTCTTCTTTTGCTAACCAATGAGCCCTACCAAACTCTTTTGTTATGGCAGAGTTTGTCAAATCTCCAGAGCCTAAATCCTCTTCAATCCAATAATCAATTATTTTAGATACTTTTGGTGTGTTCCAATTCACAATTAAAAAAATCAGATTGATATTATTTTAACTCCTCTATACAAATATATAAATTAATTAATTTAAATTTACTTCCCAATACAAAACTTTGAAAAAATATTATTTAATAAATCTTCTGTTAACTCTGCTCCAGTTAATTTAGATAAATTTTTAATTGCATCTCTTAATTCTATTGAAATCAGATCAAATGGTAATTTATTATTTACGATATTATCTGTATCATTAAGGTTTATTAAACATTCTCTTAGATTACTTAATTGTCTTTCATTTAAAAGAATATCAATATTATCAGATCCGATTGAAGAACATTTTTTCATTATTTTGTTGATCAATTCCTTTTCTCCGATATTATTTTTTATGCTTATTAGTAAGCAATCTTTAGAAATATTTTCTTTTTTAATATTTTTTTGATTTATTAGATCTATTTTATTTCCTACAATTGTAATTAATTTATTATTTGGAATTTTATCTATTATTTTTCTGTCTTCAATATCAAAACCAGCCTTAATATCATAAATATAAATTATAAAATCTGCTTTAGATATCATTTCTAAACTTTTTTTTATTCCTATTTTTTCAATTGCATCATTTGTATTTCTAATCCCTGCTGTATCAATAATGTTTACAGGTATGTTTTTTAAAATTAAATTAACTTCAATAATATCTCTTGTTGTTCCAGGAATATCTGTTACTATTGCCTTGCTTTGTTTAGAGAGAGAATTCAATAAAGAACTTTTTCCTGCATTGGTTTTACCAATAAGTGCTATAGAAATTCCATTATTTAAATATGAATTTCTTTTAGAATTCTCTATTAAGATTTTCAAATCTTCTTTAATTTGATTGAGATTATTTGAGAAATCAGAGTAATTAAAATCTGTAAATTCCTCATCAAAGTCAACTCTAGCTTCTATTTCAGAAAGTTGATTTATTAATTGAGATTGTATATTGGTGATTTTTTTATTTATCAAACCTCTTACACCATTAAATGCTAATTCAGCAGCTCTAACATTTTTTGAGCTTATAAGTTGATTTATAGATTCTGCTTGGGATAAATCTATTTTTCCATTTAGA
>Ga0163110_10001461_pt1 | contig 12005 bp, 10 predicted proteins | sample CRUFie1St17metaG_FD_108703 | JGI IMG/M metagenome (GOLD analysis project Ga0163110, IMG submission 108703) | Marine microbial communities from the Costa Rica Dome - CRUD Field 142mm St17 metaG | ecosystem: Environmental > Aquatic > Marine > Oceanic > Photic zone | place: Costa Rica: the Eastern...
AGGAATAATTCGTGGTTTTACCACGATGAAGTTTTATGAGCTGGAGATTCGCGGGAAGGCGATTCGTGCGATTTTCAATGGAAGCACAATCATCGCCCGGGACTATTGGGGAGAACAGGAGCTTGTCCATACTTGGTGCCGCTTCATGGCAGAGCTGAAACGGAACGAGCCAGAGATTGCGCTCTATTGGTATCTGATCGTGAGCGGATTTCGCACCTACATGTTCCTGCCACTCTTTTTCAGGAATTTTTATCCAAATTATGAAACCGCTACGCCCGCTCTCGAGCAGGAAATCATTGACACCCTTGGCGAAATGAAATTCCCCGAGGAATACCGGGAGGGCATCATTCGTGTGCAAGACCCTCGTGAGTGTCTCGATCCGAATCTGGCAGTCCCGACCACGCATAAGTTACGAAACCCCCATATTCGCTTCTTTATCGAGCGGAACAAAGAGTATCTCCGGGGAGATGAAATGGTCTGCCTTACCGAATTCACCATCGAAAATACCAAGCGGACCGCTCATCAAATTGCAGAAGAGATTCTTGGATCTCTTAAGACAGCGAAGTCCATAACAAAGGAGGTGGTAGCATCGTAATGCAAGTGCTGGCAGGCAATGTGTTGTGGATGCTCTCGAGCATGTCTGCGTCTCGGCGTTTCAGGCGAGCCAGCCGGAGTGCGCGGCGCGCTCAAGAACAGATTTTGGCGTCCTTTCTCAGGAATAATGCGGGGTCAGCTTACGGGCTGAAGTATAACTACGGGTCGATTGCTTCGGTCGAGGAATTCCAGAAGCGTGTTCCTTTCGTCACTTATGAAGAACTTGAACCTTGGGTCCGCCGGATCATGGCGGGAGAGCAAGGAGTCCTAACCTCTGAGCCGGTTTTGATGCTTGAAAAAACGAGCGGTTCCTCGGGGCCTGCCAAATACATTCCCTACACGGCATCGCTCAGAAGAGAGTTTCAAAATGCGGTTGGGGCCTGGATCTATGACCTCTACAGAAACCACAAAGGGCTTTTTGGGGGAAGGCAATACTGGTCGATTAGCCCTGCCATCCATGAAGAGGAGGTCACCCCAGGGGGGCTTCGGGTCGGATTCGAAGAGGACGCGGACTACCTCAGTCCCTTTGCTCAGAAGGTGGTTAGGTCGGTGATGGCGGTGCCGCCCTCGGTCGCAGGGACCGCCGATATGGAGGCTTGTCGTAAGAAGACAATGAATGCGCTTGTCCAGTGTCGGGATCTCCGAGTTCTGTCCATCTGGAACCCGAGTTTCCTGACGACGCTCATGAGGCATCTGCCTGCGGGCAGAACCCCCGCGGAGCTCTGGCCGAAGTTATCTCTGATCAGTTGCTGGACAGATGGTGCCGCCTCCCGTTTTCTGCCTGAATTGGAGACGCTTTTTCCGGGCGTCCCTGTTCAAGGGAAGGGGCTTCTTGCAACCGAGGGGGTTGTTTCTGTTCCCCTTGCAGCTTCCCCTGCACCCGCCCCCGCAATCACCTCCCACTTCCTTGAATTCATCGAGGACAGTGGGAGAGTCCGACTGGTAGATGAGCTCGAGGTAGGGAAGAGCTATAGGGTGGTTCAAACTACTGGTGGGGGCTTTGCCCGCTACTGTCTTGATGATCAGGTTGAGGTTGTCGCTCCTGGCGCGATTCGTTTCGTGGGAAGGAAAGGTCAGGTCAGTGATCTTTGTGGGGAAAAGCTGAGCGAAGCCTTCGTGGGAGACACATTCCAAAAAATGGGGCTCCGTGGATTTGTGATGCTCGCACCGCATTGGGGTAATCCTCCCCGGTATAACCTTTTTCTTGAAGCTGATCATTTTGAGGAAATTGCAGCGGAGGTTGAAGGTCATCTATGTCAATCCTTTCACTACAACTACTGTCGGGATCTGGGTCAGCTCGGTCCAGTAAGGGGAATCCGTGTGACGGATGGAGACCGACGGTATCTCGCAGGCTGTGAAGCACTCGGTCAAAAGGGGGGGGACATAAAGCCCGCACACCTGCGGCGGGAACTGGATTGGTTTGAAAGACTAGGGGGGAGTTATGCAGCATAGGGCAAAAGGATGCCGGGTCCGGTTTGAACCGGCAAAAGAGAGCGATGATGAGGCGCTGCGGGCACTTCTTCACAAAACTCCAATGGGTGGATCGATCTCCGTGGCGTTCCTCCGTGAACCGGGATATTTCTCGGCCACCCGGATCCAAGGCCCGTTTATTCAGGTTTTCATCGCTAAAGCCGGGGAAGAAATTGTTGGCGCGGCTACCCGAGCCATCCGCCCTATTTTTCTCAACGGGAAGATGATTGATGGGGGATACCTGAGCGACCTGAGAGTTGTTCCAGAGTTCCGGAGGGGAATGACTCTCGCAAGAGGATATCGGTATCTTCGGAATCTTCACGAGGATGGTCGAGCCGCGATCTATACCACCGTAATTGTAGAAGATAATAAGACCGCGCTCAGTACAGTGGGAGCCAACCGTGCAGACATGCCGACCTACCGTGATCAAGGACGAATCCTTACACCTATGATCTCTCTGCAGAAGAGACTTCCGGAAATACCCGCTGAGATTCGTTCCGCCACTCGCGAAGACTTTCCGGCAATTGTCGCAAAGCTGAATGAGAAAAAGATGCAGTTTCAGCCTGTCTATACCGAGAAGGATCTCCTAGATGGTCGGTTCCAGAATCTCCAAGAGAACGACTTCCGGATGCTGTTCCGGCAAGGAAAACTTGTCGGGGTCATGGCGGCCTGGAATCAGATGCCGTTTCGTCAGACGGTGGTTAAAAACTACGCTGGAGCTGTTGGGGTCCTGCGCCCCTTCATCAACCTCTTCAGGACACCACCACTCCCCGCAACGGGTGAACCGCTGCCTTTCTTTTATATCGCCTTTTCCGCGAGCGATACCGTCGAGGACTATCGCACGCTTCTCCGTTCAATTTATAACGAATCAATAGACGGTCCTCATTCTCATATGATTGCGGGACTTCATGAAAGAGATCCCCGTTTGCCAGTCTTATACGAATATCCTCACACGCATTTTGCGGGACGGCTCTTTTCGGTCACTTTTGATGGCCCGATTGAGATCGATGACCGTGTTCCCCACATAGAAGCTGCCCTGCTATGACCCTTCGCTCGATACGACTCTGGCTTGGAGGGCTGCTTCTGGTTGCTCTCGCCACTACAACGGCATTCTATTTCCGCCAGAATGCGGGCTTACAGGTTGGAGGAGCAATCTCGCTTCCCAAAATGGCTTGGCTTGCCTACGCCCTCATCGCCTGGTTTCTCCTGCCATTCTTCCTTTGGCGGGACCAACGGATTGATAAACCGATTCGAAAGCTGTTCGGGCTGTTCTGGTGCTTCATGATGGCACGGGGCCTTATCGAAGCAGTGCTCATCTATATCTTTGGCCACTGGCACCCGTGGTATGGCATTGCCCATGACTTGGCTGCCTTCTTTCTGGTAGCCGGGTTACGATACGGTGTACGCCCCTCGAATCCTGTTTCCCGGAGAGCCCTCCGGTTCACGGGAGCACTTCTTGTGGGCCTCGTCGCAGAGGCTTGTTTTGCTGGAATGTTCCTTCAGACCGGAGTGCATGAGTCCTCCACCTACTTCGCCTCCAGTTCAGCACAGTGGAATTTTGTCAATGCCATCACGATTCTCGTCCTGGGTTTCGTTCTCCCTGACTTTCTGAAGACTCTTCTGGGCCTCTGGTTTCCAGGAGATACCAAGGAGCCCTCGAAATTTTTTAGGAGAAGCCGGGTGGCCGCCGGTATTGGGGTCAGTTTAATGACCATTGCAGCCTTGGGGCTATGGTCTTTCATGATGGGCCTCGAAAGACGAGGCTCTCATTTTCAAGAGACTGGCTCTCAGATTATCGACTCCCTCAAGGTGTTCGCGAAGGATTTTCGGAGAAACGATACCGGTAGAATGAATGATTTCATCCTTGGAGGAGAGGCTGACTGGATCCTCACAGAGCAGGAACATGGGCACGATGTCGAGGTGCTTAGGTGGATTCCAAATGAGACCGATTTGACGCTAAATGACTTCTTCGTCCAGCTGAGAAAGAAGCGCCCGACTCTTCTGGATGTCGTCTTCAAGCTGCATTTGCTTGATGAAATTGTTTCTGAGAATGAGGCGCGCGGGACCTTCCGCTTCGAGATTACCACGGCGAATCAGACGGATTACGGGTTGATACAATCACGATTCCAACGAGGAAAGGATGGTCGTTGGAGAATCGCATCGGGCCAGCTCGTTAAGGGCTGGACCGTGAGTGGTCCTGCGAATCATTTCGTCGATGAAGCCCGGGAGAGGGGTATCGACTTTGTTCTTGAGGTGGACCCACGTTTCGAAGGTGACCGTGTGTGTAAAGGTCACGAGTGCCCGGGACCTTATAAGCTCACTTTTGAAACGATGCGCCATGCGTATGCCGGTGCCGCGACCGCCGACTTCGATAATGATGGGTACGATGACGTCTTCCTTTGTAACGGTAGACAACCGGTTCTTTACCGAAATCAGGGAGATGGAACCTTTGTCGACCAGACAAGATCCGCCGGGTTGGGCGATTTATGGCATATCAACGTTGCCTGCTTCTCGGACATTGATAACGATGGTGACCAAGATCTCTTCGTCGGAGCCTTCTTTGGCCCCAATCATCTCCTGCTGAACAATGGAGATGGAACCTTCCAAGATGCTACCGAATCGTCAGGAATCAAAAGTCACGACTACGTGACTTCTCTTTCGTTCTTTGATTACGATGCCGATGGAGATCTCGATCTGTATCTTGGACGTTTTGTAAACGCTGAGACATCCTTTCCAGATTCTTTTCTTTATACCAGGAACGGCGAGCCAAACATTCTTTACCGTAACAACGGGAATAATACATTTACCGACGTGACCGAGCAGTCTGGCTTGGGAGATATCGGACTGACTCTTGCGATTGGGGCCGCGGATTACGACGAAGATGGAGATCAGGACATCTATGTTGCCAACGACTTCGGCCGGAACGCCCTCTACCAGAATCAGGGCGATGGCACTTTTCAAGATGTGGCGAAAGAAACTGGCGCTCTGGGAATAGGAGGTAGCATGAGCACAAGCTGGGGGGATTATGACAATGACGGACGACTGGACCTTTACGTTGGTGCCGTGCGCTCAAACCAGCGCTGGTTCGTCCAGCCTATCACCGCCAAAAGAGTTGTATGGAAATTCATTCGGGAAGGAAAGATTGGTAATGACAACCCTATCCTTACTGATTTGCAGAACTATATGGGGGATGACTGGGCCAACATTGGAAATATCGCTATGGCAGGAAATGCTCTCTTCAGACAGAACGAGGACCATTCTTTTACGAATGTGTCGGAGGAAGCGGAAAGCAGGCCGGCCGGGTGGTATTGGAGTTCCGGTTTCCTCGATATCGATAATGATGGAGATCTTGACGTCTATGCGACCGACGGATGGATCACGGGCAAAAATCCCCACGACTTGTGAGCGGCATTCAACTCCGGTGCGGTCGCATCGGACAGGCCCTTCGCAAAAGGATATCTCTATAGCGACGCATTCATTGGGGAACGGTCGTTCAACGGAAACGAACGAAATCGTCTTCTGGTCAACCTTGGCAATGGCAAGTTCATTGAAGGGGCTACAGCCTATGGGGTGGACAGCCTGGGGGATGGACGAGGAATGGCCAAGGCAGACTTCGATCGCGATGGCGATGTGGACCTCATAATTACCAACTACAAAGACAGAGCCCACTACTATGTAAACAAGGTCGCGAAGGGGCACTGGCTACAGATTCGTCTACGGGGACGGCAGAGCAATAGGGATGGAGTCGGATCGATCATTCGCATTCGCGCCAGAGGTGACCGGCAGATGAGGGTGATATCGGCTGGAGATGGCTACGCGTCGCAGTTTTCTCGTGTAGCCCATTTCGGGCTCGGAGAGAACGAAGTGATCGAGGAGTTGGAGGTGTTGTGGCCGAGTGGTAAAAAGCAACTCTTCGAAGGGGTTTTGGCTGATCAGATGATCGAAATCGATGAGGATGCAACCAAAGCAAGGGTGATCATGGCACGGAAAACAGCATCTAGCCCTTCCGGTCGCTAAGCGAGTCCCACATTTAATTTCAGGATCTATTTCAGTGGAAGGTTGATCGGGACGATGGTGTTTCAGGCAGGGCCTTGCTTGGGTCACTGATGACGAAAACAACGCATAGAGTTGTGAGCGCAGGACCAAACACTATTCAGGATGCTTTCAATTCTGTCAGAATTTAGGTAAACCCATTAAACACTTATGAGCTCTCAAGCGCCACCTCCACTGGTTCCGTTTCAGCACCCTGGCTATTTGGTTCGTCGAAAGGTGTTCAAGCTGCTCGGCGGAGCGTTTCATGTTTTCGATCCGGCGGGCAATGTAGTGTTATACTCCAAGCAAAAGGCTTTTAAACTAAAGGAGGACATACGGATATACACGGGTGAAGACATGGGCACGGAGGTCTTGACGATCCGAACTGACCAAATCATCGACCTAGGTGCCACCTATCATGTGCATGATTCCCAGCAAGGAGGAGTGCGGGTGGGCAGCCTTAAACGGAAGGGGTTAAAATCCATGCTGCGGGATGAGTGGGTCATTCTGGATTCATCTGGACAGGAGGTCGGTATCATTCAGGAAGACAGTGTTGCTTTGGCTCTATTGCGGCGACTGATGGTGGGCTGGTTATTGCCGCAGAGATATTATGGGACGATAGGAAATAATTCCGTTTCCGTATTTACTCGAAACTTTAACCCCTTCATCAGCAAGATCAGTCTGGATTTCAGCATGGATACCCAAGGTCAGCTCGACCGGAGGCTGGGAATCGCGGCCGTGATCATGCTGTTGGCGATCGATGGAAAACAGGGTTAGCGGTGTTCGTCCCTAACGGCAGCAAATAGTCGAGCTGGTTTGGGATCGGGAAAATCCTCATGGTTGCCGGGTTGGTTGCAATTGCGGAAACAGCCACCGGAACGGGGGGTGGTTCCGAGTCTTCCCTTTGTAGCTTGTCCAGAGACAGTAGTACTCCCGATCTTATCGAGGGGAACCTCCGGTCGGCTGTGGGATTTCTGCTGCTAGTAGTCGGAATAAGTCTGAGTTTGGTTCTCACTGAAGAGATCGCACCTAAGCAGTAAGATCCGATTGATTTTCGATTGGTTTTTAGTGGGCAAGTGGTAGTGCTACCGGGTGCCGTTTGAAGCTCATCCGCCCCCACTGCCAAAGGTTTCCAACCGCGGACTTTGGTTGAAGATTGGCGTTCCTATTTTCGGAATTCCGATGGCGATCGGGCTGATCTTGTTCCTCATTTATGGCACCCACACCAAACATAAGAGTAGAAGTACAATCTGGTGGACCGAGCGGGGTCGGAACCTTATCCCTCCGACCGCCACCGAGATTATTCTACGGCAAGATTTTCTCGATCATTATGCGCTCTATCGAGTCTCTGAGAGAGAGCTTAATCGTTTTCTTGATAAACGCTTTGCACGCCCAGGAATGATGCTCAACTCATTCAGTGAGAGGCAACCGGCGGACGCCGCGTGGATTGGAAAGGCGACCGGACCAATGGGGTGGAAAGTGACGCCAGATACCGTTTTGTACAGCTACGCGGCAAGTAATGGAGGCACTCACAACTACTATCACGATACTGCAACAGGGCTCACGTATCAAGAGTCAGCCTATTGGTAACGCTTAATCCATGCGGCCTCCGACTTAGTTGTTTCCCTTTCCGTGTCAGGAGGAATGAGCGAGGATATTAGGGGCGTGGACTAGGGGTTGAACGGAGCGAGAACGATCAAAGCTCACATGGCTAATGGCCCACAGATTGACGCTGTTGGAGTTAACCGCCGTGATGCGTCGAAGGGTCGGCATCCAAGGAGTGAAGACATTGGTGGGTAAAGAAGAGCAACGGGGCTAGCCCTTGGTATTGGCGACCAGAGACTTTCTAGGGACTTTCTGGAATAAGGTTCGATTGGGATCCACGGACTATTTGTGGCACACCGTTATAAAGCGGTGCATTGCGGGTTGAGGGGCTCGTTAATAGGATGGACTACGTTCTCGACACCCAATTATGTGATACCACTTAAGATGGCCCCGAGTTGACAGAATAGGTGGCTCGGGAGCCAGTCAGATAGGGCGATCTTCCTATAATGCTTCGATGTTTGCTCTGGCAGGTCATCGGTGCTGGTTTGCTAGGAGGCCAAAGGGGTATGTTCAGTGTGGGTAATGCATTCGCGGGAGGATTTCCGCATGGCATATTGGAAAGCGACTCAACCTGACCAGATCACGGTCTGCTGCAACTGGCTAGGTTCCCGTCAGAAGCCGGTAACAACGCTATGACCGGATTACAAAGAAGGCCCTCCTTTGCAATGGCAGATTGAAATGCCGTCGACCTACTATGGTTAAATGAGAATTCGTTTCCTTTTTTGGGTAGTTGGCCTGCTGGCGGCTCATGGCGAAAAATGCCTCGGAGGCTCCTTCGAGGACGTTGCTCCACAAGCTGGCCTTACTCATGAGCACTATCCTTCTGATCGAGTGCCCTTAATGGGCATTCAAGCCTTTATGGCAGGAGGAGCCGCAGCCGTCGATTATGATAACGATGGCTGGACCGATTTATACTTCACCCGGCTCGATCAGTCAGACCTCCTCTATCGAAACGTGGGGGATGGCACCTTCGAGGACGTGACCACACGCACATTCGGCCACCGGCATCTCGCCAGTGTTCATACTAACGGATGTGCGTGGGCGGATATAGACAACGATGGAGATCAAGACCTGTATGTCACGAGTTTGCGCTCAAACCGGTATTACCTGTTTATCAATGATGGACAGGGGTCCTTTTCCGAAGAGGCTCAAGTGCGCGGGGCGTCTCTGCTGGGCTCCGATCTCCACTATGGTTTCAGTGCCAGCTTCGGTGACTACGATAACGACGGGTTTTTAGATATCCACGTGAACGAGTGGCGTAGTGCCGAACAAAATTTGACTCGAAGCCCTTCAAATACAAAATTGTTGCGCAACCGGGGAGCACTGGCCCCGGGCCATTTTGAAGATGTGACAGCCGCAGCTGGCGTTCTCATGGAGCCTCCAATGGGGGAGTCGATGGCCTTCTCCTCCCGCTTTCTGGACTTGGACTTTGATGGGTGGCCTGAATTACTCGCCGTTTCCGATGGGGGCACGAGTCGCCTATTTTGGAATAATCGCGATGGCACCTTTACGGATGGCACTCGCGCAGCGGGCGTAGGCACTGATCAGTATGGGATGGGAATGGCAGTAGGCGATTTTGACGCCGACGGCGATTTTGATTGGTTTATCACCTCGATTCACGGGCATAACGGAGGCGATGGAAATCGACTTTTCCGTTATGACGGTAATCGGCGATTCACGGACGTTACCGACCAGAGCAGAGTTCGGATCGGAGGGTGGGGGTGGGGGTGCAGCTTCCTTGACTATAACAACGATGGCAATCTCGACCTCATGATGGTGAACGGAATGAATGGTGTCGCGGATGACATGTCCCTTTTATGGCGGAATATGGGCGGAGGGGTAATGTCCCAGGTAAACTTCTTTGAGGGAATAACGGATAGCAGAATTGCCACGGGCACTTTAACGCTCGATTACGACAATGATGGTGATGTGGACCTTCTCGTAGTAAATAATGGCCACAAGCCAATACTCTATCGCAACAATACCACTGCGAGGATGGACTGGTTGCAGGTCAAGGCAGTTGGCACGCGCTCAAATCGTGATGGAGTGGGAGCAATAGTCCGTCTGTATACCAACGGCTCCGACGTGCCGCTGTCACGGTTCGTTGATGGCGGAAGTAACTTCCTTGGCCAAAATGAACGGAGAGTTCATTTTGGGCTTGGGGAGTTAACTCACAGCATCGCTAAGCTAGAGGTTACGTGGCCGTCGGGGCGGGTCCAGAGGCTTTACGATATCCTTCCCAATCAGGTTCTGACGATCACTGAGCCTCCTCCCCAGCCGCTCAGCCTGACAAGATTGTCCATGCTCGAAGGACGGCCCTATCCGACATGGTCCTGCCCACCAGACTCAAGATGTCTGCTCGAAGTTTCCGAGGATCTGTATTCATGGCGAAAAGCTGCTGTTATTGAGGCCAGAGGGCACGAGGTGTCATGGCATGACCGGGAAACACTCCGTGGGTTGAAGCGCTTTTATCGAGCTTGGTACTAAGACGCCGGGCTCCTGCCTGAGTGGTTCTCTTAAATTCATCGGTAACCCCATGGAGTGGAATCGAAGGGGCAAGACCCTTTCCAGTAGTAAGTTTTAGGACCTGTAGTCCGTATTCCGCTCCACGCCTTGAGTTGTGTCTTGTGTCTTGAGGATTCCCGCCCATTCTCCCGCCGCCTGCGGCGTCCCCCGCAAGACCCGATCTGATGGATATTCCTCCCTTTAGTAAATTAGGACTGCCTGCTCCGCTTCTCAAGGCGGTGGAATCCCTCGACTTTGAAAAACCTTCACCCATTCAGGCGCTTGCCATTCCACCGGCCCTCGCAGGAAAGGATCTAGTCGGGCTATCCGAAACCGGTTCTGGAAAGACTGCGGCTTTTGTGCTTCCGGCACTCACCAAGATCGATCTCAATCGCCAGGTCCCGCAGGCTCTGATTCTCTGTCCCACCCGGGAGCTCGCCGTGCAGGTGTGCGAGGAGGTGTATCGGCTCGGAGCTAATCTTCCGGGTCTTCATGCCATCCCGGTGTATGGGGGAGCCCCTATCGATCGCCAGCTGCGCGCTTTGAAAACCGGTGTGCACCTAATCGTTGGTACTCCAGGCCGACTTCTCGATCACCTTCGCCGCAAGTCGTTCGACCCTGCCGACATCAAGATCGCAATCCTTGATGAAGCAGATCGCATGCTGGATATGGGGTTCCGGGAGGATATGGAGTCCCTCCTCGGGGCAATCCACGAGGATCACCAGACCCTATTCTATTCAGCTACTATGAATCGTGGGGTCGAGCAGTTAATCCGCACATTTGGAAATGATCCCAAGACCATTAAGGTCAAGAGGAAGTCGCTCACGGTAGCCTCAATCGAGCAGCGCTACTATGAGGTCAGGCATCGCTCCAAGCTTGAGGTCTTGTCCCGTATCCTTGACACCGAGGAACCTCGTCTCGCGCTCGTATTCTGCAATACGAAACGCAGTGTTGATGAGTGCACTGAAGCGCTCCTCGCTCGGGGCTACTCCGCCGATAGGCTGCATGGTGATATCACTCAGCAACTTCGCGAACGCACCTTACAACGGTTTCGTGACGGGACAGTAGAGCTTTTGGTCGCCACTGATGTGGCCGCACGCGGATTGGATATCGATGATATCGATATTGTTTTCAATTACGACCTCCCTCAGGACCCGGAGGACTACGTCCACCGCATCGGACGAACCGGAAGGGCAGGGCGAGTTGGGCGCGCAATCTCTTTCGTCTTTGGCCGTGATATCTACCGACTCCAAAATGTAGAACGCTATATCCGGCAGCCGATCGCTCACACCCGAATTCCGTCGCAGGAAGAAGTGGAAGGAAAGCGCGCCGACATCATCTTCGAGACCCTCAAGGATCTCCTCGAATCCGGTGCGTATGAACCGCATGGGTCTCAGATAGAGCGCCTGTTAGACCAGGGACACGCTGCTACGGACATTGCAGGTGCGCTATTCTCGCTCGTTGGGAGTGCTACCAGCCGTGACGGCGAAGAAATCGCCGAAGACCGCTCTACGTATGAACATCGGAAAAGCTTCGATCGCGATGCCCGGCCAAGAGCTTCGGACGGGGGGAGTGCCAAACAGAAGAGGAAGCGTCCATCTACCGATGCGGAGCAAGGCATGACTCGGCTATTCCTGTCGTTAGGAAAGTCGCAGGGTGCAAAACCCGGTGAAATTGCGGGAATGCTCTATCGAGAGGCGGGATTGCCGGATGGCGCGATCGGTAAGATTGCCCTTTTTCCCCGCCATTCATTGATCGATATTCGCAGTGAGTTCGCGGAGGCCGCCATCGAATCGACA
>Ga0163110_10001463_pt1 | contig 12003 bp, 25 predicted proteins | sample CRUFie1St17metaG_FD_108703 | JGI IMG/M metagenome (GOLD analysis project Ga0163110, IMG submission 108703) | Marine microbial communities from the Costa Rica Dome - CRUD Field 142mm St17 metaG | ecosystem: Environmental > Aquatic > Marine > Oceanic > Photic zone | place: Costa Rica: the Eastern...
TCAAAATGTCAGTCGTGAGTCGCAGAGGACACAATCCCTTCAGCGGCCATTAACTAATTCCCCCTAGTGTTGTGATACCCGTAATTTATTCGTATATTTGTAGATAGGAGTTCCCTAGAGGGAATTTCCATAGTGTAACATTGTGGTAAGTAGTGGTAAAAGGTGGTAAATCCTTTACGACAAGTAAGGGTTATAACGGAACACGTTAATTTAGGTAGTCTCTAAGACCGTATAATACATTCTAAGGTATATAGGGACCTGTATAAGGACCTTAAAAAAAATAGATAAGTACCAGTGTGGGGGACTTGTTTAAGACCCTTCAATGGTCTTTTATTTAGACCTTTATTTTAGTCTTATTTAATAGGGATTTCATAGTCCTTTCCAATTGGGAGGTGAGTACACGTTTACGAATAACACTTGTAATATGATACCAATGGTAGAGTACCATTAACTGGTAATCTTTACCTTAGGAATTACATTCCAATTAAGGGATTATACTATAGGGTATTTAATGAGTTCCTTATATATAACCATTATATATAGGATGTATCCTTTTACTATATGGTTATGTATATTTGGAACTATGTTAAGGTATATAACTTAAGTGTTTACTATAGTATTATATATAGGGATTATACTTATACTAATATTAATTTTACCCCCACCAGAACGATAATGACAAATGAGTGAGTCCACATTAAACGGAGGGAATGAAATGACCGTAGTGACCCTGACCGAAACGTTAGTGGAGGGATAAGGGATAATGGGGAAGAACTTAGTTGTTATTATCTCACACATGGAACTATTTATACTATAAACAATACTATTATGAAAAATCAATTTTTAATCTCCGACTCAGAGAAGAGTAGAATATTAAATCTACATGAGTCACGTAAAGACTTCCGTGGTAGTTCTTCACTTTTAAATGAACAAGTTGGGCCAATGCATAATCCTCCTGCACATTTACATCTAACAACCCACGAAAACGATATAAGTTTTGATGAAGGTAATGAAGAAACTAGGAGAGTAGACATAGAAAACAATACAGGTGGATTGTCTACAGAACAGTTAATGGAATTTTCGAGATTCCCTAACTTAGAAGTATTACATATTGACGGTGGAGTTGTTCAGTCTATACCTGCAGAAGTAATAACACCTAACTTAATGTTTCTTTCTTTACCTGGTACTGAATTAGGTGGTTTACCTGTAGAGGAAATAGCGAATTCTAATGTAAAGGTACTGAATATTAGAAATACAAAGGAAAGTATAAGTCCTGAAGATATAATGTATATGCAAGAAAACGGTATTGACGTAATTACATAAATAAAAAAACAAAAACAATTATTATGAAAAATCAATTTTTAATGTCAGACTCGGAAAAGAGTAGAATCTTAAATCTACATGAGTCAAGTAAACACCCACACGGTACATCACTATTAAATGAAGATACTGGACAAAGAGATATAATGGATAAAGCATTAACCGGAGACTTCTTACGAAGTACCATAGACACTCAGGAGTTATTTAATAAGATGTCTAAATTGCAACCTAGTTTAAGTTACCAAAACTTTCTTAAGTGGGGTGACAAAAAAACTACTCCTAGAATATGGGGAATATGTAAAGACCGGTATACCGAAGAACCACTACCTTTTGGGTCATCATGGAACACGGAAAGTGGTCCAATTGATTGTGGTCACTGTGCACGTACTCTTAAGAAAGGTGGTAGAACTAATGAAAATGGAGAATGTATGGAAGACGTTATTAATTTTGTTAGACAAAAAGGTGACATTAAAGACCTATACACTAAATTTAAATAACATTGTGGTCCGTCAGTGATTAAACTATTAAACATATTGTCTGAACAGTTCAATAGAGATAGGAAACTTATATTGACACTACAAACTTTATTAAACCAATCTTTAGTATCCGTCAGTAGAGAGGATTGGGTTGATGTGGAGACAAGGGCCGATATAGATTCTATAGAAAGTATTGTGGTAGATGAGGTTTTTCCAAAATTTGGACCTTATGACTTTATGGTTTTTGCTACACTTAATGTGAGTACTTCTTATATGCCAAATTACGCTTATGAAAATATCATGTATTATATGGAAATGGAGATTAATAAACTATTACCTAACTCTAAGGTTGAATTTAAAATAAACAATAGTAATAAAAATCTATCTGAACAGGTAAATTCTAAATCAGATAAACTTCTTAAATCTATACAATCTATTGTAGACCAGTCTCTAATAAGAATGAACAAAGAAACTGAAGAAATGGGTTTGGGTGAAATGGAACATATAATGAAATAGAATCAATTGAAGGTGTAATAGCAACGGGTTTCTATATTACAAATTTACCTGAAGAATATGGAGAACAAGTTAAGAGGTTACGTCTTGATATGTATGTGAATGGTCCTAGGTATGGTTTTGAAGACTACAGAAACACTAGAAGTGAGATTAAACATGATATTAATAAACTTATCCCTGGCACTGATGTTGAATTCACAATAAAAGATACTAGGACATTTGGACCTGGTATAGACTACTAAACTATTTATACTACAAACAATATTATTATGATACAACCAATTAACGAATCAGAAAAGAATAGAATTAGAAACCTACATCGTGAACACTTTATTTTAAATGAAGAAGAAGATAAAGCAGTTATAAACTCTTTAGCGAAAAAAATTAACGGGATTATTAAATCTCAGTTAAGGATAGAAGATTTAATTAGTAATCAAAAACTAATATTTGGATTTAGAAGGGTTGATGGTAGATTTACAATGATTAGTCCTACAGCAGCAAAAGATTTTAAAGGAATGGGTCCGTTTGATGGAGATAATCTTGGAGGTAAGTTTCAGTTAAATGGTAATATGTTATTTTTAAAAACACCTTCTGCTAGTTACGTTGATATAGTTGAGACTAATTTAAATGATGAGGAGAAGTTGAACTTTGATAAAGAAGGGTTTATACCTTCATTCCCTAACAAATCTTTAAAGAATTTAATTAAAGATGGTAGTATTAATATTATCTTGAAAGGTGGAGGACAAAGTTTTATGTCTTATGAAAAAGCATTTAATCAGAGTCAATTGAATCAATTTTGTGGGAGTTTAACTAAATTTAATAACCTTGGGGATGAGGTCCCAGTCGAAGACATACTTTTAACCGATACCGCTTCTGGTAAGAAAAAAATATGTTACGGACAATATAGGGTAAGTCAAAGTAATATATCACTGTCCATACCTAACAATCCTCTCACAGGTATTTTAAACTCAAATAGGTCTAACTAATTTTATGACACCAGAAATAGAAAAAGTAATCAATAATTATATTAATTCACCAACCGGAAAGATTAGACAAATCTATCCTGTGGTAGAAAAAATTGACTTGGAGTATCATAATAACCCTGAAATCGAAAAAAGTTTCTACGGTGAACGTCAGAGTGATGAATGGTTGGATGTAAATGTCTATCTTAATTCACCTATAGATATGGAAGAAGATTTGTGGGACACTCACAATTTTGATTGGTCCTATATGATGGACCACCATATTACTAACGATGTGGTTAAATTATTTGGTGGTAAAAAATTACCTTATGAGTTAAAGATATATGCTCCCAGAGATGAAGATGATTATAATAATATGTTAAGAGCTAACTCTCCAGAAGATTCTTATTGGAAATATATAACGGGTACTGGAGGATTAACGTGGTAATAATATTTATATAATATGAAAAAGAATCTAATAGAAAACGATATTAAAAAAATGCAATCTCTTATCTCCCATAGAGTTGGTATGAGTATTAATGAACAAAACGAACAAGAAAGTGGGTGTCCTGGAAATTTAGTAAAAGTTGACACACAATGTTGTTTACCTACGAATAAAAAAATAGAAAGAGGTGCACCTAGAATAGGTAAACTTAGAAAGGATTCAAAATCAGGAAGATATAGGATTAAGGCTTGGGGAGAATTTCCTTCTGGGGTGGATAAAAATCCTACCCTTATAAAGGAATTTATAAATGCTTTACAATCAGAAATAGATGCGTCTCCAGAAATAGATACAGAAAAATTTAATGTTAATATAGCAGTTGCAAAAATTAGTAGTTCTGCAAGTAATGATATGGGTGGACCTGTAAAAGCTAATCATTCCAATTCAAATCACATAAAAGATTCGGGTGGAGGTCATTCACATACAGAAAGTGAAGATTTTTTCACTGGTAATCAGACTTCAAACGAAACACTTGCTGCTAATAGAGGTGTTAATTTATGGGCAGGAATGAAAAAAAGTTTATCTGGTAAAAACAGTAAAATAAAAATAATTATGGACCCCACAGTTAATAATGGGGAACCAGTATTCAAATCTTGGGTTACTGATACTGGTGGTTGTATAGACAGTAGGAGAGATATTAGTAAGTATAAAAATCCTGGACAAATCGTAACAATTAGAGCGACATTAGAACTAGTAGATAAAGCGGCAGAAGAAGAAAGAAGATGTCTTACAGGTATGAAGGTAATTGTAGGGTACTATTGCCCCTCATCAGCTTTTGATAAAACAATTGAAGATAAAAAAGCTTTGCTTGACAACAACGAATTAACTCAGGAAGAATATGAAGCTGAAGTAGAAGCTATAGAAATTGAAAGAAAGAGAAGTTTAAAAATAAATAAAGGAAGGGTATCTATCAGTAGTACTACTAAGAAACCTGGTGGTCACAGTTGTAACCGTGCACAATTTGCTATATACATGAATGATGTAAAGATAGGTCCAAAAGGTCCTTTAGGTGTTGTAAACCTTAATAATGCGGGTGGTAGTAGTGACCCAGGAAACCCTATTAATGGAATTAATATTGGGGGTGGTAGTAGAGAAGGTAGTGTAGTGGTTAGTCCTAGACAAGCTTTACTGGTGTCAAACAAAAAAGTAGAAGCGGGAGAACCAGGTTCAGTAATAATACAAATTCAAGGTCTTACAAAATCCTCGCATAATGATGTACCATGGATTCAAATTATAACTGGTCAAGGAAAAGTTTTAATGGACAAACAGGCTGACAAGGTAAAAGGTTATAATGCAGCAAGAGGTAAAACAAAGAGACAAAAATTATTCGGCCCATTTAATCCATGTGAATTAATATCTTAGTATTAACTTACCAAATTTTTATAAGTATCCTCCAATTCTTTTACAATAACAAACGATTCTTTTTGTGTAAGATTAGTTTTAAATCGTTTCTTAGCTAAAGCTTTAATAATTGAAGCGAAAGCAATTGTAGGAATCCCGATACTAGGTTTAGTGGTTGGTTCAACTATTTCTTCTTCTTCCTTCATGTAAACCATTTGTCCTTCATCAAGTTTATAGTATAACTTAACATTGGATTGACCTCTACGGTTTTTACTGAACTCCAAATGTCTCTCAGTACCGTGACCTCTACGTATGTATAACATACCTGAAGTATCAAACTCAATAGATGAGTCTCCTTTGAAAGTTCCACTCTTAGTAGCTTGTTGAATTACTAAAAATCCTGTGTAGGTATTAGTAGGGTTATTCCCTCTCTTATGTTTAAACATAAGGTCCATGACCCACTTTAAACTTTGTTTAGAGTTAAGGTCTGTAGTAGTCTGTATACGTCCTGATACTACCTCTAAAGAGTCCATTAAGACCATGTCCCACCCTTGGTCCAGAGTGTCCTGTATAAGTTTTTGTGGATTTTTAACACCAGCAAGATAAAGAGTGTCTAATTCTAATAGACCAGGAATGAAAGTAGATAATTCATAGTTATCTATCTCATCTTGTTCTCCTGAAATATATAAACACTTTTTAGTTGGGTTATTACTTTGTAGTTTAGATAATGTATCAATAGCCCATGATGTCTTACCACTACCTGCACCACCAACAACAATGTATACTGTTGAAGGTAGGAATCCACCTCGAGTTGAGACAAAGGAGTCTAACTCAGAGTTGGTTTTCATTGGTTGTAGTACTTCTTGGGGAATATGTAGGTCTTTTAATCTTACTGGCGTCATAGAATATCTTTATTTAAATGGTTAATTATTAATACAAATATAAGGATTTTTACTCAAACTACCAAATTAATTACAACATATATCTGTGTATATTAATACCTTTTTTAACATCTAAAAGGAATTGACATTTTTCGTATTCTTCTATGTTGGGGTCCTCAAAATACTCAATCATTAAGTTTAATTGTGTAATTTTATCACTATGAGAAAGTGTGTAATTTTGTGTCCATTCTTCTGGACCCATTTCAATTAAATCTTCAAATGACTTTTCAACTTGGTCTATTTTTCTATCATCCCAGTTTTTTATAAGTCTTTTTCTTCTTTCTTTTGGATTCTCCATATTTATAAATATAAAAACTTACTCACATATGTACACATCAGAATGTAATTTAAGTTACTTAAAACAGCTTACAGATACCTTAAACGACAGGGATTCGGAGATGAAAAAGAGGGACGAATTAGTGAAACTAGTCTTTGATAATTGTCCTGCCGGTCTAGTAATATGGGCGGTAGATAAAAACTTAATTTTTAATCTATCAGAAGGTAGAGGACTAAAAAACTTAGGTATCAAAGAAGGTCAAAGTATTGGTAAAAGTTTATATGAATACTTTGATACGGTAGATGATTCTTTTGAACCCATTAAACACCATATTAAAGCTTTAGAGGGTGTTCCAGTAAAATACGACTATGAACATTTAGGTAGGGTTTGGCACACACACTGTACACCAATTTATAATAACAAAAATAAAGTAGTAGGAGTTGCTGGTTGTGCTTTTGACATCACTCAATACATAGACCAACAAAAAAAGATTGAGGAGTTAGAAAAAATTATTAAAGATAGAGAAACTTGTTCTCAGGATAAAATGGAATTGATTAGAAAATTGGTGTGATATGTCAGATGGACAAAACGGATGGAATGAATACTCAAAATTAGTTATTAATGAGTTAGAAAGACTTAATGAGGGGATAACCAACCTCAACAGTCAAATAGTGGAACTTAAAAATGAAATAGTAGAGTTAAAAGGTAAAGAGGAGTCTGTTAAAGAACTCAAGTCTTGGAAACAAGCTATAGATGAAGTAGCTTCACCAACACAATTAAAAGAATTAAGTGATAAAGTCACAGAACTAAAAACTTTTAAAACTCAAGCAGTTACCATATTTCTAATAGTACAAGGTCTGATGGGTCTCGCCCTTGGTCTTATTCAATTTTTCAAGTAGTCTCTTCCTCATCCCCACCATTTAAAATAGCGTTTAATCCCAAAATTACAAGTATAGCCAAAATTATATATTTTATTAATTTCATATTTTATATTTTTAATTATTTAATAATACAAATATAAGAAAAAATATTTAATAATACAAATTTATTGGTTAATAAGATATTCTTGAGGTGTGCATTTAGGACACAAAGTCATAAGTTCCGTAAAGGGACTACATTCAAAGTTTTCTTTATCTGGATTACCTAAAAATCCTAATTCTTCTATCCCATACATGGGGTAATTACACTTATCACAAATAAAATCTGGTTCTACCCTCTTATCTTCACTTTCTCGTGTTTCCATGTTTTATTTTTATATGTTTCTTTTACTAATTTTTTATCTAGTTTACACTCATCTTTAAACATATCCATCCAATATTGTACATCTCCAAACTCCATAGATATTTCATTTATAAAATCTTTATGTGGTTTATTATGTTGTTGTAAAAGTATAGTTGATAGTTCGTTTAATTCCTCAATAAGTTTAAGAGTTATAAATTGTTTTGTCATTTATTAATTGTTTTTAAGGTTGTCGTCAAATTTTTTGATATTACGGAGTAAGTCATTGTTTTGATTATCGTACTTAGCTAATAATATTACTCGTAATATTATCACCCCAATAGTTACTCCCAGTATGATTCCTAATATTCTCATTTTTAATCTGTTTGTGGGCCTTCACCTTCTGACCATTTTTCTTTTTCTATTAACTCTTCTACAGTACTGATAACTAAACGTTTCTCTTCTTTTATAAATGAAAGAGGTAATTTAACTTCACAATCTAACCCCTTACCTGTGGTATCTCCACCATCAGAAAATAAGACTTCACCATCATAGTCAGCTTCCCCCACTATTTCGTAAACGTTATTAGGGGTGAGTATGACATTTATTTCTAATTTAAGTTTTTTAATATCAAATTCTTCTCCATCTTTTAGTTCTAATTCAAAAGTTTTTAAATTACCTTTTTCAGAGGATATGTAAGTTACTAAAATGTTATCTGGTTTACTTTCTATTTTAGATATCACTTCACTGTATTCTAATTCACAAACATCGTATTCACCTAATTGTTTGGTACCTTCATATACCATTAATTTGCAATCTGGGCTACTTGGTCCATAATAGTGACCCAGGTTATCAAAATCATACCAATCGTTTCCTATATCTAAGGCATCACCTATTTCATAAAGTATTACATCTTCTATTTCTTTATTATTTTCTAAAGCGTAATCTTCAATCTTTTTATATTCTTCTGGTGTGAATTCATTCATTGTTAATTCATGACCCCACCTACCGATTATTAGTTCTAGTTTTTTTGACATAAGTTTTCTTTTTTAAAAATTAATCTTTTAAGTTCGGAGTAACCAACCATATCAGAAAATAAATCATTATAGTTTCTAACATAGTTGAGAGCACCATTAAGTTGTTCTAAAGTTTCACAACTTTGAATTACTTTAATGGCTTTTTGTTTAGCTTCTAATTGGTCGTGTATGTTCATAAGTCTTTTATTTGATTTTTACCTTTCTTAGTTAACCACATTACTTCATCACCGTTTTCATCCTCTATTGAATCTACGGTTCCTTCATTTTTTAATTCTTCGACATGAGTTTTTACTACCACTTGAAATAGGAGTATAGTTAATTGTTTTCCTTCAAGTGTAACCTCACCGTCTTTTAACCAGGATTGTAAAGCAGCATCACCTAAAGTTTCTTGAAAGTGGTGATATACTTTTTCTTCAGAATAAAGTCCTAGTTCCTGGTCTTCAAAGAATCCTTCTTTTTTTAAATTAGAGTATAGAGTTTCTAACCATTCTTGAACTGTATTTGGGTAATTAGTTTTCATTTTACACACGTTTTGAATATCCTACAATTTGATAAAAGTCTTTGGTACCTTCACAGTATTCTTTAACTAGGTTAAGTAATCCCTTGAACATAAATGCACCTGTAGTTTGTTTTTCACATTTACAAAATAACTCCACTAATGTTGTCAACATTTGGACTGAGTAGTAACCAGCGTTATCTAATTCCCCAAACAAAGCTACAGTAGTAGGGACATATTTAAGAGAATAATTGTTACGGTCTTGTTGATTTTTAAAAGGTTCTATTTCTTCATACATTTTAATTAAATGTTCTACATATAATTTTACTAAATCTTTATTGTATTCACACTTAACTAATAAGTCCACTATCCAGTGGGTATGAGAAGGTGTTCTTAATCTTTTACCAGGACTACGATACTTAACAATAAAGTCTAGGTCTGGGTTTTCTCCCCTAAATCCTTGATATATCGCTACAGCTGTTTCATCTGGCATTACCCACCACTTTAGTGGATGGTTTCTTCTGTCTTCGTTTTTTATTTTATATGATAAATCCATACCACAAATGTAATAATATTTTTTTAAATATTCAACTTTCTACGTAATAGTTTGTAAATTCTAGGAATTGTAGTCAAAAATGATATAGGCCAAAAAATTATTAGAAAAAAAGCACTTAACTCATTGAGTAAGTATCTATCATAAATTTTGTAGTGTAAAAATACCCATAAAAATCCTAACACAAGGTAACTAAAACCTATTAAAAATGTAATCATATCCATATTATTTATCTTTTTTATCCATTCTTCTAGAACTTAATAAAAGTAAATTAACTACTACACCTACAATTACTACACTAATTATTGTCCCTAACATTTTTTATTTTTTTAAGTATTTTAGTGAAGGCGTACTCCCATCTCGCTCTAGTATCTTTATATTTATGTTTATCCTGAGAATCCATTTTTTTTAACTGTTTATTGAATTCTTTTTCTAAACCTCTTTCTTTTATTTCTTTCGTGGTTTCCCACCAAAAATCTTCCCAGTGTCCCATTTTACTAGTTTTGTCCTATTAATAACATTAGTAACATTAAAGTTATATAAATTATATTATAATGTTTCTTTTTCATTTTTGACATACCTCTTTAATCTCATAAAGCCAACCACTGTCTGAATTTTCATTAAGAACTCTAACAAATTCTTTTGCTTTCTTTTTTTCTTTGATTTCCATAATTTCACTTAAACCATTGTTTAAGACTGTAAATGTAGTTTTACCCAAAGTTGGGTCTTTCATCTTTTTAATAATTAAATAAGGCATTTTTTATTTTTTTAAAGGGTTTTTAAATGTTTCATTGTGGTATGTGTCACAAGTAACATCATAAGGATTTTGTGAAGGTGGTGGGGATTGTAACTCAGTTAACCTATTTACCACAGCATCATTTAAGGGTGTAGGTTCTTTTTTATTTATTTTAATCGTATCTACCACATCTACTATTAAATCCCAAGTTTTTTTAGTGGGCATAAAATCTGTAGAATCTACAATTCCTTTTAACCAAAATACAAATTCGTTACTGTTCATTTTTTTAATCTTTTTATAAAATTAGTTTGTGATAAAATTTTGACATATGTTTTTCCTATATCCCAAATTTCTTCTATTATAATTCTACCAATAATAAATGGTAATGACAAGCCTAAAATTAATAAACCTATAACCGTTTGGAATATAAAAGAACAAAGTTCCAGAATTACCTTTAATGAGGGTGGTTTTAATGGCATTTTACAAATCTCTTGTAATTCTATTAGCTTCATTTTCTAATCTTAATAAATTTGATTTTAAGTTATCAATTTTACTTTGATTTTCTTCACTGTACTCTACCATATCAATCCTTTTAGATTGTTCCTCTATGGATAATTTAGGTATTTTTCTCATCATTTCTGTTATTTGCCCATGTTGGGACATTAACCATTGGTAGTAATCTGCTTTTGAGTTTAAATTCATTTTTCTTTTTTTAATCTTTCGTAATTAGGTGAACGTTTAACTCTTTTTAGATGTTGTTGATTTAGTTTTTCAAAACTGTTTTGAACACTGTTTTTAATCAACTTATCTCCGTCCACAAATTTTTTAACTTTTTTACTATTTTTTTTATGTACCCAAACTTTAATTTTATCTGTAGGTTTAGCATTTTCAGACAATATGAAAAATCTGTGATGACCATCTTTTATAGTATAAGAATAATCTGGTTTAGTTAAATATAAATTTACAACAATAGAAGGTATATAACCTATTTTATTTAAAGAGTTTTTTAATTTTTGCCATTCATATGGTTTCTCAAAAGGAAAATACATTTTTCTTTTTTCTTCTGTAGTTAACCTATCCCAAGAATGCACTTGATTAAAATCTACTTTAATTAATTTAAAATTAGGATGTATCAAACGATAAACAAATCTTAAATTTTCTATAATATATTTTATTAATAACATACCATAAATTTAAATCTTAATTAATAAAATGTAAATGATTAAGGACGAGGCCATCCTCTTGGTACTAACTTACCTGGTCTAATTTTTTCATTATTGTAACCATCTCTTTGCCTCTTCCAGGGTTTTCTGGGGTCTCTATTTATTAAAGCCCGACTCACACCAAATAACTTAGCGATACTATCTAATTCGTTTTGTAAGTTCATTCTTTTGGTCCTCCAAATCATTTCATACTGTGCACCAGGTTCGTTAAGTAGATTGCTATCACCTAATTCTTTTTCTAAGTACTCAATATATTCTGGGTATTGTTCTTGAAAATCTTCATAGTATGTAAATTCAGCAAATTTTTGGTCATAATCAATATTATGTAATTTTTCTTTCCTTCCTTGGTATCTGTCATCCCAATCTCCTGTTCTTTCATAATAAATTCTATCCTTGTTCCATATATCA
>Ga0163110_10001467_pt1 | contig 11997 bp, 13 predicted proteins | sample CRUFie1St17metaG_FD_108703 | JGI IMG/M metagenome (GOLD analysis project Ga0163110, IMG submission 108703) | Marine microbial communities from the Costa Rica Dome - CRUD Field 142mm St17 metaG | ecosystem: Environmental > Aquatic > Marine > Oceanic > Photic zone | place: Costa Rica: the Eastern...
AAGAGACGTATAAATAGATGTGACGATAATGATCCAAATCATTTTTGCCAGTTTTCACACAAGATAACAAAGCATAAAAAAATAGTTGGTAGCGATCCGGTCAAAAAACTAAAATTTTAGGAATTTTTTATAATGAAATCAAACGGCAGTCCTCACTTGACAGCAGCAAAACTCTTAATTGAAGCTCGTGTATCAGAACCCTTAAGTGACTTACCAGATGATTGTCGACCTTCCAACATGAGTGAAGTTTATGCCATTCACGACGCTGTCGCCGCCAAGTTAGGACCTGTTCTAGGCTGGAAAGTTGGGGCAAAAAACGTAACGGCAGAACCCATTTGCGCTCCCTTGCTTGATGGAACTATTTATAAATCACCAGCCCAACTTGACCCACAAAAATTTTCCATGCGAGGCATGGAATCTGAAATAGCATTTCAATTTGCCAGTGACTTACCTACACGTCATGAGCCATACAGTAAGGACGAGGTTCTTGGCGCTATTGACAAGGCCTTTCCAGCCATTGAAATCAATGAAACGCGCTTTGTAAACGCAGATGGATTGGATGCCATGACAAAGTTAGCTGATAACATCCTAAATGGGGCTTTGATTCTTGGTCAGCCCTGGAGCGAGTGGCCTAGTCTTGTAGTCGCAGATCAACAAGTAGAAATGTATTTTGATGATAAGCTTTTGTACTCACACAAAGGGGGAAACAATGCGGTTGATATTTTTCGTCTAATAGTTTGGATAGCGAATCACATGCGCAAAAAAGGGTCAGGCATTACTGCCGGTCAAATTGTAACAACAGGCTCATGGACCGGATTACATCAAGCGGGAAAAGCTCGAAAAGTCGTTACAAACTTCCCCAACATAGGGGATGTAACAGTAAAATTCTAGCTTATCAATGTGGGCAGGATTTTGAACAAGGATTTAATCCTCAAAATTTTTTACAGCTGTACTAAAAGTGTTAAGTGCACATTCTCAATAACACCTTGCATTGTTTGTGACAGGGACTTGGCTGCCCAATTTTTTCTTTGCCACAAGTTCTGTTGCACAATTTAAAATCAATCATACAATCGCGTTTCCCAACTGGAGATTTATCCATAATTGCGGAGCCACATCGACTTTTACATATAGTTTTGTTAACATTAGAAGCGCCGCCTTCGTGACCAATACACTTTTCCATACACTGTTTAAGAGTTTCACCCTCTACCTTTTGAAAAAATACACCCAAGAAAATTACAGTAACTGATATTGCAAACAGAAAAATTGGTCGCATACTGACTTCCGAAATAAAGTTATTTATTGTTGCTGCACTTTCAAGCATCTGATCAAGTATAAAAAACTACTCACAATCACTGGTCACGAGCCCATTAACTGTAACATAATATTTCGATTGTGAGGGTGATCGCGGTGTTCAAATAAATAAACACCCTGCCAGGTTCCCAATACTGGTCGTGCATTGCTTACAGGAATTGACAAGGATACGTCCGTTAGGGCACTTTTAATGTGCGCTGGCATGTCATCAGGGCCTTCACAAGTGTGGCGATAAAGCAATGGATCGTCCAGTACCAATCGTGAGAAAAAAGTTTTTAAATCGTGCTGCACATCTGGGTCTGCATTTTCTTGGATGGTCAAACTAGCAGATGTATGAGCACAATATATCGTCAAAAGGCCAGTATCTATCGCCTGGACTGAAACCCAATTTAAAATATTTTTAGTAAACTCATATAAGCCTTGGCCATCGGTTTGAATAGAGAGTGTGTGGTTTGCTTGTTTCATATTTTTCCTTTTGTTTAACCTATGCGGTGCAGAGCAAGCCCATTATTTTTTAGCCAAGATCGACCTTCTTTTACATTTTTAGATAATATTTCAACAGTAGCCCAAAATCTGGAACTGTGGTTCATGTGGGCCAAATGAGAAACCTCATGAGCTACCACATAATCCAATATTTCGGGAGGTGCCATTATCAAACGCCAACTAAAAGACAAACCCCCTTTAGGTGAGCATGAACCCCATCGCGAGCAAGTGTCGCGAATAGTTATCCGTGAAACTGTTTTGTTAATCTGTTTTGCTTTTTGCCGAACTAAGGGAACTATATTGAATCGAGCTTGTTCTCTTAGCCACTCTACGAGGCGACGGCTCAAAAGTTCAGCCTCACCGCTAACATTAATTTCCCCGTTTTTAATCCATACCGTTTCATCCCCTGACTCAAAATGGCGAACTACATATAGTGCACCCTGAAAAGGAATTTGCACACCATCTCTAAAATAAATTCTTTCTCCAATTTTATTCATTTGGTTTAACAACCAGGTAGATTTGCGTTGAACCAAATCAAAGGCATCAGCAGAACTGGCATTTGCAGGAATTGTTACAATCGCTCCTTCACCTATTAGGTTAAGACGTAATATTATTCTTCGAGCAATCGGGTGTCGGCGCAAAATCAAGGGTATTTGACGACCTTTGATATCAACAAAATGAAGTTCTTCTCTAATCTTATTTTGATACTGAGAAAAAACCATGGAAATTATCAAATCTTAGCCAAAAAGGGTGGCTTATAACCAGCCGCCTCAAGAAGTTCAATTAAGTACATAGTCTGATCGTCATCCAATGAAACTAAGGGTGGTCGCACATAGCGCCAAGACTGAAGACCGCTATAATGAGCAAGTACGGTTTTTAAACTCACACTGAAAGGGAAAGTCTGAGCGGCTATCCTTATATTAGTTAGTTTAGCTTGCAACTTCTTTGATGCCCCATCACCATCTTGCCACGCCTTAAAAAGGTGTGCTGAAAGGTTAGACGCTATATTACAAGTTGCGGTGATACAACCTACCCCACCCTGTTCCAACAAGGGCAAAAAGAAGTCATCTGTCCCACTAAAAATATCAAAATCTGGGAAATTTTGCACCACTCTAGACATGTTTTCAAAATTTCCCGAACTATCTTTCATTCCCACAATTGTGTCAGGATACCGCTTTAATAAACGCCCAATTAGATCCAGGCTAATCGAAATCCCCGACATTCTTGGAAAGTGATATAAATAAATTTTAAGACGATTATCGCCAATTCGCTCAATTATTTCTGAATATGATGCAAACAGCCCCTCATCACTGACCTCTTTGTAATAAAAGGGCGGTAACATAAGCACACCACCAGCTCCCAGTTCGACTGCCCATCGAGTTAGCTCTACAGTATCGGGGATCGAACAAGAACCAGTACCAGGCATCAAATTTTCCCCAGGAATTCCTCCTTCTTTTAAGGATTCCAAAATACCAATGCGCTCAGAAATACTGAATGAATTAGCTTCTCCCGTGGTTCCCATCACAGCTAATCCGTTGCAACCATTTTTAAGCAACCAGTTACAATGACCAACTAATTTTTCACCATCAACACTTAAATCACTTTTTATTGGAGTAAGGGCAGCTGCAAAAACACCCTTGTAAGAGCTAATATTTTTCCTATCAATCAAAGGTTTGCTACTCATAATTGCATATGTGTTTCTTATTTAGGCCACTGAACAATATGTTCTTCTAGATCACCTGCTGCTTCTGCTGCGATTGCACGACCACGAATAGAAATCCCGGCTTCATGAACAGAATATTGATTGCCACTTATTAAGGGATGCCAATCCGGCAAATCCTTTCCTTCAGATAGCAATCTATAGGCACATGTTGAAGGCATCCACTTAAGAGAGGTAATATTTGTCGAATTTAAACGCACGCAATCCGGCACATAACGGTCTCGCTCTGCATAATTTTTACAACGACAATCTTTCACGTTCAAAAGTTCGCAACCAATATTAGTATAATGTATTTCCCCCGTGATTGTGTTTTCGAGCTTTTCCAGACAACACTTACCACAACCATCACACAGAGACTCCCACTCTTGTGAGTTCATTTGATTCAGTTTTTTTTCAATCCAAAATGGCTGTTTTTTCTCAAATTTAGTCAACTAACAATCCTTGCGATCAATAAGATGAATGAAAGATCCCATAACTCGCCCATCAGCAAGACCAGTTGTGCCTAACCCGTTACCAGCAGCGTCAAAGGAGTGGAATAAAGGCCTTCCGGCACTTTGGTCATGTATTGTGGCATAATGAAACTCATGGCCACGAAAACGTTGGCCGGGGCTTCCAAGAACACCCCCAGCGCCTCGAGCTGCCTCGGCATCTAGTTCAACTTCCCGATATCCCAAATGCAGTTTACGCTGGGCAAAAGATGTCTCAAGGGGAAGCAAACCAACCATTGGATGGTATTTTCCCTTCATATCTATTAATCCTTTACCTAGAACCATGAAACCGCCACATTCTCCAAAGACCGCTGCTCCCCTCTCCTTAGCCTGTTTGAGGCCAAGCATAAAATTACTTGAAGAGGCTATACAATGGCAATAAAGCTCCGGATAACCACCGGGAAGATATACGGCATCTACATCTCGAGATGGCGCTTGATCATTAAGTGGGGAAAAAAAGGAAAGTTCCGCTCCTTGATTTTTCCAACCATCCAAAATTATTGGGTAGCGGAACGAAAATGCTTCATCGTCTGCAACAGCAATCCGTTGTCCTAAAGGAGCAATCGGACTGGTTGCAACACCCCTACTTAATTTAAGGGGCTGAGCCAAAGATAAAAACTCATCAATATCAATATTTTTTTCAACAACAGAGGCAGCAGAATTAATAAATTTCTCAAGATCAGGATGTTCAACTGCTTGAATCAGTCCTAGGTGCCTGTCAGGTAGATTTAAGTCAATTGACCTAGGTACAAATCCTAGAATTTTCACATCTGGCGCAGCTTGAGTTGCTGCCTCCTCTAAAATACTCTTGTGACGAACCCCACCAACACGATTAAAGATAACACCTGCAATAAGCAGATTCGGACGGTGAGTAGCAAAACCACGAAGGACTGCCCCTGCTGAGGCACCCTGTGCTGCAGCATCAATGATCAGGACTACTGGCCAACCCGTGGCTTCAGAAAGATCCGCAGTTGAACCTTGCTCCATAACGGCCCCATCAAATAACCCCATCACTCCTTCACAAACTACCGTAGCACCATCTGAGCCATTGGAGGCAACTTGATGCAGTAAAGAAGGCCGCATAGCCCAGATATCTAGGTTTTGACATGGCATACCTGTAGCCGCCGAGTGAAACGCGGGATCAATGTAGTCAGGACCTGCTTTAGCCGATGTGATGGCTTTTCCCACAACGGAAAGATGTCGCAGTAAACCTAGTGTTATGACAGTCTTACCGCTACCTGATGAAGGTGCGGCAATAATAAGGCCTTTAACCGGGCCCGCTGAACCGTTCATTTAAGTATTTCCGTGATCTTTTCTGCCATGGTTGAGGCCTCAACACCATTACTAAAATGGGTAATAAACTTACCCTCGGGAGACATTAGGTAGGTAATTGAAGAATGATCCAAAAGGTAATCATCATCATAGCCATCACCAGATTTAGAAAAATAGACTTTGTAAGCCTTGGCCACCGCTTTTATTTGTGCCACTGAACCAGTCAATCCAACCTGCCTTGGGTGAAAGTGCTCCACGTACAACTTCAAAGCCTCTGGATTATCACGTTCAGGATCAACTGTTATAAATACAGGCGTAATGTGCTCAGCTTCATCACCCAGCAGGCCAAGCGCATCTTCAATAACTGTCAGTGATGTTGGGCACACATCTGGGCAATATGTAAAGCCAAAATATACAAGCATGTATTTTCCCATAAAGTCAGCCTCACTGACAGTTTCTCCATCCTGGTTAACAAGTAAAAAAGAGCCCCCGATTTGTGGGACACTTACACTTTGAACATTTTCCTCCTTACTTTTCTGCAATTGACCTTGTTTAGAAAAATACTTAGGCCCAATGTAATTTTTCCAAACTAGGAGTAAACCGCTTATGAGAACGACACCGGCAAAAAACATCTTTCGCCCCGACGGTAGTCGTGGTGCAGCATTAACAGAAAGAACTTTTTTCTCGGAACTCGCAGTTTTTTTGTCTGAAACTGAAGATACAGCCTTTTTCTTAACTTTAGCTGTCGCTCTATTTTTTTCATTAATAGACTTAACTTTTTTATACTTTGCCATAGTTGTGGTTCTCTTGCTCTGTCTGCTGAAGAACATTCTTTACTTATCCTAACGCATGATAACTCTCCAGCACCACCCTTCAAGGTCAAACAACAAAAAAATTCATAATATTTTTTAAAAAATCAATCTTTTGTTATAGAAAGTTGTAGAATACAACCTATGGAACAAGATACTTTCAAACCAAGTGGGCCTCTTCGTACCGGATGGACAACAGGAGCATGTGCCACCGCAGCAGCACAAGCTTGCGTTATCGCTCTATTCCAAGGAAAATTCGAAGAAAGCGTTACCATACAACTACCCAACGGAGAAACACCCACTTTTCCTCTCTCAAGACAAACACTTGAGAACCATGAAGCTTGTGCAGGGATTATAAAAGATGCAGGAGACGACCCAGATGTTACTCATGGCGCGGAAATAATAGTTAGTGTCAAAGTAGGACGGCCTGGTGCCGGAATTACTTTTCATGCAGGTGATGGCGTTGGAACAGTGACTTTACCCGGATTACCTATCTCTGTTGGGCAGCCTGCAATTAACCCAGCACCACGCAAAATGATTTGTGATGCAATTCAAAAGGTTGCAGAAGCTAAAGATAGTGCTATGGATTTTGAAGTTACTATTTCTATACCTGGTGGCAAAGATCTTGCTGAAAAGACTATGAATGGTCGATTAGGCATCGTTGGGGGATTATCGGTTCTAGGCACCACTGGAATTGTCCGGCCATACTCCTGCTCAGCTTGGATTCACTCCATTCACAGAGGAATTGACGTGGCCAGAGCGACAGGCCTAACCCATCTTGCGGCATCAACAGGCAACACATCTGAGGAGTCTATAAAAAAACTTTACCAATTTGATCCTGCTGCGTTGATTGATATGGGTGACTTCGCAGGAGGTGTTCTCAAATACCTACGCCATCATCCCGTTAAAAAGCTGACACTTGCGGGTGGATTTGGAAAACTAACAAAGTTGGCACAAGGGCACATGGATCTACACTCCGCCCGTTCAAAACTAGATTTTGAAAAACTTGCATTATATCTCCATGAGCTTGGAGCCAGAGGTGAAATACTGCAGTTAGCTAAGGACTCCATAACAGCCATGGCTGTGCTTGATCTTGCACATACGGAAAATTTAGAATTGGCTAATTTGGTAGCAGCAAAAGCCAAGCAAGAGGCTCTTAAAATGTTGGATGGCGCAGTTAAGGTTGAAGTCTGTATTTTCGACAGAGGCGGGCAACTCGTAGGACGTGCCAATGACTGAAATCACACGCTTGCTAATCTTAGGTGGAACAACCGAGGCTGCCGTTCTTGCCGAGAAAGCCCAGATACAATTCTCCGGGCGTCTTGAGATAATTTATTCAATGGCAGGACGCACCAAGCCTACTCGTGAGTTTAAAACTCGAGTGAGAGTCGGTGGTTTTGGTGGAAGCACTGGTTTAGCTGACTTTATAATTAAAGAAAATATTAAATTTCTTATAGATGCCACTCATCCATTTGCAAAAAATATTTCTGCCAATGCTTATGATGCATGTCTATCCACGGAGACGGCAAGATTAACTCTTATAAGACCTCCCTGGATTTTACCGCCAGGAACTAAATATCTTGAAGTAGATGATATGGCACATGCAGCACTTATACTCACTGATTTTGCCAAAAGAGTTCTTGTCACCACCGGTCAAAGCAACCTTGATCAACTTCAAAAACTAACTAATGTCCAGTTTTTTGTCAGGGTTATAGAGCAAGCCGATGAGACGGCTCATCCAGAGAACTATACTTTTATTTATGGCCACCCACCGTTCAGCCTTGAAGAGGAGCTAGAATTAATGGAGAAATACTCCATTGACGCCTTACTGACCAAACAAAGTGGCGGGGTTGCGACTGAGACCAAAATCATCGCTGCTATTCGAAAACGTATTCCCATTGTTTTAATTCGCCGCCCTTTGCCAGAACCAGGGGAAAATGTTGCAAATTATGATGAGGCCCTCAAGTGGTTGGAGCAGAGGCTTTAGTGAGCTCTTGACTTCGCGGTCTAAGAACATGATGGTGATCCACCGCATAAAGCCTTGAATCTTCGAAGGTATTATCGTTCAACACTTTGCCAACCATAATGAGTGCAGTGCGCGTTATGTTTTCTTTTTTCACTTTTTGACAAATATCTTCGAGAGTGCCGTAAATAACTTTTTCATCTGGCCAACTGACCCGGTAGATTACAACAACAGGACAGTCTTTACCGTAATTAGGAATTAACTCGCGCACTACCTTCTTGATATTATTCACAGACAAATGAATAGCCAGAGTGGCACCACTTTTTCCCAGAGTCGAGAGGTCTTCCTTATTTGGCATCTCTGAAGCTCGCACTGCTGTTCGAGTCAGAACTACAGTTTGGCTAACACCCGGCAGGGTCAACTCTGACTTTATTGTAGCAGACGCAGCGGCATACGCAGAAACACCCGGCGTAACATCATATTCAATCCCAAGTTTATCAAGACGGCGCATCTGTTCAGCAATAGCACCATATAATGATGGATCACCAGAATGAACACGGGCAACATCCAGACCATCATCATTAGCAGCAATCATCTCCTGAATAATCTCATCCAGATGCATAGAAGCGGTATCCATAACTATTGCTTGTGCAGATGCTTCAGCAACGACAGCTTCAGGAACCAAGGAACCTGCATAAAGAACAACACCAGCCTGTTTGATTAATTTCAAACCACGTACGGTTATCAAATCGGGGGCGCCCGGACCGGCACCAATAAAGTGGACACTCATTAGTATTACTCCTTAAATCATTTTTACTGCATAGCCACGTGGAGTATAGACCCAATGTCTTCCTCCACGTTCAATCGACCGTGATTGGGAATTTCCAACCAACACCATTGTTAACATATCTGCATGATCAGGCTTCAAATCAGCGAGTTTAATAACCTCAATGCTTTCTTCCTCGCGACCCAAATTTCGTGCTAACACCACAGGTACATCTGGGCCACGCCCAGAAAGAAGAATTTCTTTGGCCCTTACTAATTGCGTACGCCTTCTCTTCGAAACAGGGTTATAAAAAGCAACAACAAAATCGCCCTCTGCCGCAGCCTTAATGCGTCTTTCTATCTCTTCAAATGGGGTCAATAAATCTGATAAGGATATGGTGCAGAAATCATGTCCTATAGGAGCACCGATACGTGAGGCTGCTGCCTGCAAAGCTGATATTCCCGGTGCTACTTGGATCGAAACTCTATTCCAATCCGTCTGATTTTCTCTATCTATTAGTTCAAAGACTAAAGTAGCTAGCGCGTAAATACCCGCATCCCCAGAACAAACAAGCGCAACATTACGTCCTTCAGATGCAAGATCAAGTGCACGCCGTACTCTTTCTTCCTCTTGTGCTAACTCTGATATATGACGATGTTTGCCTACGATAAAATCTTCTATCAGATCGAGATACAAGCCATAACCTACAAAATCACTTGCTGCTGAGAGTAAAGCCGTTGCTTCAGGCGTTCGCCAGCTATCAGAACCTGGGCCAATGCCGATAATACTTAAGTGACCGCGCCCTTGGCCAACTTGATCAGCCTTGATACCATCAGGGTTTATCGCTATAGCACAAGTAGCCCTCAAAGAACGCTGTTTTTCAACCAGCAATCTTGCATTGCTTCCAGCCGCTGCAAGTGCAGACCCTTCTGAAACCCCATGACAGCCTACAGCATTAAAAACTGTATCTGACGGATTAGCAAGATAAGGGGTTAATTCATCAAGCTCTTCAGCAGTAAAAAAACGAACCGGAACCCCAAGAGACGCAGCTAGTTGATTAACGGCCGACTCATCCATTTTTAGATCCAGCGAGGCAATGCAACTGATCGAACCCGTGCTCAATCCGGTATCCTTAAAAGTTTTACGGATAAGTTCTTCAAGCTCTGCAGGGTCACAATTGCGCTCACAACCAACACCTAAAGATAGAACGGGAGGACAAAGAACTAAATCATTTTTGGGTTCAGCAATAAACTCTGGTGTAACTTGTATGCAGGGTCCCTCTGCACAGTCATCAAACTGTATTTCTGATTGCGTTAACCACTTCACGTCACCAGATTTGACATTTAAACGAATTGGATCTCCTGCCAAGATGCGGGAGTAAATATTTTTTGCGGCATCTCTATTTAGGACTTTCCAGCCTTTGGGAGGGTCATCTATGGCAACGCCAAAGCGAATATCACTTGAAGTAGTGATTGCTTCGATGCCTTCTATCTTCTTCGCTATCTGAGTAGCAAGAACATTGGCACCATTATGCCCCCCTAACAATGGCACAACGACTGAGCCATCTACAGCCACAGCCAAAACTGCCGGTTCGGTTTTCTTATCATTTAATACAGGGGCTAGGGCACGCACCAGAATTCCCGTGGCACACAAACCAATGATATGTTCTCCAGATTGATATAAGCTTTGCAATTGCGATACAGTTTCTCTAAAGCTTTCATCAGCTCCTTTGACCCTATTAACTAGGCCATATATTCGAGCGTTGGCTACTGTGCCCTTTATGACTTTTGCAAGCTTTATTGCACTTTGATCGAGCACTAGAATCGCTGTCATTATTTTGTTTCCGCGTTAGTTAGGAGAACTATAGAGAAATAAGGAGAATTATTGGGAGCGTCAGAGAGTGGTAATATTTTCTCACCCTTCATTGATGCCTGCTCAATATAAAGTGCATCCTGCAACCTTCCAAGATCACTGAGTACTTTTTTTACCTTAGCAATGTTTTTCCCTAACTTAAGAATTGCTGCACTCTCCCCCTCATGAAGCCGGTTCCTTATTTCACTCTCACTCAAAGTCGCAGGGAGAAGAGTAATTGTCTGATGACGGGAAACCAATGGCAAATTGGCAGCCGCAGCAGCGGCACTCAATGAGCTTACACCAGGTACGGTAAGTACAGTGTAAGCATCTTTAAGTCGATCAAGTAAATACATAAAAGAGCCAAAAAGTAACGGATCTCCCTCGCATAGAACTGCAACATTTTTTTCAGAATCGAGATAACTCGCTATCTCTTTACTTACCTTGTCATAAATTTTTCTTCCAAGGGTAGGGTCATCAAGCATTGGAATAGCAATTGGTATTTCTGTTTTCTTGCCGAACAAGTGAGGTTCAGCTATTGATCTTGCAAATGATGCTCCAGTTTTACCTTCACGTACTGGTGTTACGTATACAATTATGGGCACATCTCGCATCACAGCTGCTGCTTTAATTGTTACGAGATCTGAATCTCCAGGCCCAAGACCAAGTCCATAAAGTATGCCACTCATTTGGGTTTCTCCCCAACAAACTGGACCACACTGAACAACGGCTTTAAAGCGCTAAAATTTCCAACGGGCGCCGAACGCTCAATTGAAATGCGACTTAACTTACCACCTACTTCTTGACGAAATGCCAAAAGGGTTTGTTCTGCTTCTATGCTGACTGCATTAATAACAATTCGACCTTGTGGCCTAAGAAGACCCCAAGCGGATTTTAGTAAACTAATGTCAGAAGTCCCACCCCCTATAAATATGGCATCAGGCAGAAAAGGGATTTCATCTTTTACGCTATGGTAATCTCCTTCTATGATAATTAAATCTGCTGTACCCAAGTTTTTTGCATTAAGCTTCATTGCAGAAATGCGTTCACAATTTTTCTCAACAGCAATAGCTTGGCGATAGCCGCCTAGCCTGAGCCATTCAATTGAAATTGAACCGGATCCTGCTCCAATGTCCCAAAGCACTTGTCCTGTAAGTGGCCTGAGTTGTGACATAGTTATAGCGCGAACTTCACTCTTAGTCAGTTGACCATCATTTTCAAAAACATCATCCGGTAAGCCTGGTGCGCGCGATAGTGGAACAGTACCTTCTTTAGCTAAACACTCAATAGCTAGAGTGTTCAAGTCCTGAGCAATTGAATAGCTCCAGGATTCA
>Ga0163110_10001468_pt1 | contig 11988 bp, 19 predicted proteins | sample CRUFie1St17metaG_FD_108703 | JGI IMG/M metagenome (GOLD analysis project Ga0163110, IMG submission 108703) | Marine microbial communities from the Costa Rica Dome - CRUD Field 142mm St17 metaG | ecosystem: Environmental > Aquatic > Marine > Oceanic > Photic zone | place: Costa Rica: the Eastern...
GTGGCAAGATTGTGTTATGGGACACTCATCTCACCACAATAACCTACACTCATTTTTCCCTCTTTAGTGTAGGTGTTTCTTGATCCCACATCCAAAACATGAGGATAGCAGGCAGTAGTAAAAGACTACTTACAAATACAGCCAATAAAATCGCCACTGCCATCTTTCATTACATGAACATTAAATGGTGGTTCGTGATACGTGGTCAGATGTAATCGTAGTATGTCACATAGATCAAAACAATCGACATCGGCAAGAAGTTCGACACCCTCCATCATCTCTTTAGTGACAGATACCAGACTATACAGTCCGTCGTTTAGTAGTATCAGATCCATCGTTTAATTTAGTCCCATATGTTAAAATTTTTTTCAAACCAGGCGCATGCAATTCTAATTTTGCATATGGAGCCCAAGATTGTTTAATTAAATTTAATTCTAACAAAAGAATTGACCACTGTTTTTGTGTTATGTTTTTACTTGTTATAGTTAGTTTCTTTTCTTTCATATCCAGAGACTAGGATATTTCGGGATGTTTGTCAACGCCCCTGTCCCCGGTATTTTTTATATGAACGCCGACGGGATTTGTTCATTTTACACAAGCTAGGGTTGCGTCCAATCGAGGTTTTGTGAAATATAGGTTCGTGAGCTACTTTTGAGTATAGACCTTTAGCTTTAGCCATTATTCAATCCAGTCCTTAACGAAATGTCGGTGGTCCTTGACGCTTGATAAGACAGGTAAATAACTTATTTTACCATTTACATGTTGTTCTAAATCAGATCCACAGGTCATACATCTAAAAAATTGTGTTGATAATCCAACTAACGTTGTATACTCCTCACACGTCGGACACTTTCCATTAACTACTTCGGCTGAAAATTTCATTACTCTAATATTAACTTCTTTATCGATAAAGATCCATCAATATTTGATTCTAGTTCTGCCATAGATTTTATGCACTGGTACTTGACATGTCCATCAGGTTTTGTTCCACGTTTTGCAACCCTCTTACCCTTCAGGCACTCTGACATTGACGGTTGTATACGCGCTTCTTTTATCTCTCCTTGTACAATCATAAGTAGGGCCACAACTAACTCTGTCATACTACCTTACCTTTGTTTTCACCTTGCTTGATAACATATTTTTGTGTACCATGCTTGCCAGTTTCTACTTCTTTTTTTAAATCTTTTACGTAACTCATTTGTTTAGCTTGTTTGTTAATATCAGCTATGTAGTCTAAAACTTTTTTAGTAATTCTTCCCGTTGCCATTTTCTCTTACCTTATCTTTTAATTCTTCTATATCAGCTAATGCTTTGTCTAATTGTTGAGTTAAAAATTCTATATTAACTTTGTTTGTCATGTTCATTTCTTGTGTCTTTTCCATTTTCTCTACGGACTTATAAAGATCCTCGATTAAAAATATCTGCTCCTGATCGACGGGCACCTGTTCGGATCGTTTAAGCAAATCATTTTCAAACAACTCACGTGATGTCTCCAGCGATACCAACCTAGCCGTCAGCTCCGTATATGCGAACACGCCGGCTGCGACGAGCAAAATCAGGCTAGCAACCGTTTTCATCGGCATCTGCACAGCAGCGGATTCGGATATGTTTAAAGGTTTATTCTTCATTTATTTTTGGTTTTGGTAGCGGAATTATATAATCTTTTGTATCAATTTTCAATGGCGCTTGCCAAGGAGGTCTTACGAAAAAAGCCAGTAAACAAAACAAAATTATCAACACAGCTGTAAATGTGTAGTTCATAATGAGTCCTCATTTCTTTTTTTCCTCAATTTCATAGAAGAACTTATCAGTATCTTCTGTTTTCCATGCTCCGGTATCCTCAACATTCCATTCTGAAGTTTGTACTTTCCAATCAGGTATGTTGTTCTTCACAGTGAATGAAGGCAGATCCCATATACATCTATTGTTTGGCTGTGCCGCATAGTTGCCATCATCTAAGGCAATCACATGAGCGCACTTGTGTTCGTGCGGTATTTCTGAATGATCAGAATTTAAAATATTAGCATCTGGATGTCCCCAGTCAATAGTAAACAAGTATTTACCATGATGCCATTTTTTATCTTTGCCTATGTATTTTCCAGCAGTTGTGCTTAAAATATCCCAAGTAGTAACAGCAGGATAATAACTAAAACTATTCCAAAGCTCCAACTCATCAAGTCTACGTTTAGGAACTTCTTCTGGCTTAAAGCCTCTTTGTATGAAGGCGCTAATCGGGAGACGATAGAATACAGCACCGTTTTCCATAATAGCATGGAATAAGATAGCGCGTCCTGTAAGGCTCGTAACGCCGAAGATGATACAGTCTTCAACTTCTCCCATATGTCTGGTAAAGTCATATAAATACTCCTTTTTTATTTGTGCATATTGTAACGGAATATTTGCATTTAAGTAAGCCATAAAATAACCTCATTTTATTTGGCCCCAATTAGGACCAGATTCATAATCTACTTTGTTAGGTACCTCCAAGTCAACCGCAGATTCCATAATTTTTTTTATTTTTTCTGCATGTTCAGAACTTTCAATTGATATATCAAGTTCATCATGCACTTGTATATGTGGTACAATACCCTCTTTGTATAATTCAATCATAGCTTTCTTTGTCATGTCAGCTGCTGATCCTTGTATTAATCTATTTAATGCTTTGTATGTGTACGCACGTTTAATCCCTGGTCCGTGTTCCAAGAGCGCTGCGTCGTGTGGCAATGCTTTGTGTATACCAAATTGATTTGGTTCCCACAGGTGAAATCTACACAGTCTACCCAGCAACGTTCTTATCTTACCAGAATCCTGGGCTCTGTTCATTACATTGTCCATAAGTTTTTTTACAAATGGTACTTTGTTATGATACTGTCTAAATAAATCTTCAGCTTTATTTTTAGATACACCAAGCTCTGCTTGTAATTTATTCTTACCCATACCATAGAACAGACCAAGATTTATTGTCTTGGCCTGGTCTCTTGGTATCTCTGCCATGTCTGCTACGATAGTGTGGAAATCGGCATCGCCTTCACGGTAGGCTTCCAACACTTCGTCCACTCCATAGAGATTCTGTAAAGCAGCATAATGCACTACCAACCTAGGCTCTTGCTGAGAATAGTCAAATACACCCCATGTATGGCCTTCCTCGGGTATAAATAATGACCTAATCCGTGGTCCAATGTCTTTGTTTCTAGCTGGTAGTTGCTGTAAATTAGGGTTCGAATAGCTAAATCTACCGGTCACAGTTCCGCCATTATCAGATCTGAGTTGGTTTATTTCAGCATGTATTCTTCCTTTATGATTATGTTTTAATATGGTATCAATAAACGTGGTATGGGCCTTGTTGATTTCACGGGCCTGGGCAATTAGTTTCACAGTCGGGTGGGGGTGATTCTGTAAAAAGTTTTTAGTAAATGATGGAGAATTTGTTTTTTCAGTTCGGTCAAATGGTAGGCGAAGTTTTTCAAAGACTTTCGCAATTGAACGTGCAGCCCATATTTGAACATCTACTGATGTTTCTTTTTTTACTTTTTGTAAGCATTCTTTTTCTTGTGATGATAATGTTTTTTTTAATTCAGTCGCTGCTGGGATATCTACACGGACGCCTAAGAAACGCATATCGACAAGGCAAGGAAATAGTTCTGTCTCTAGTTCAAAAATAGAATGTATATCTTGAAAACTTATCTCTTTTTTTAATTCTTGCCAAAGACCTAATGTGATACTAGCGTCAGCTTCTGCATATTCGCCAACATACATCGCAGGTAGTTTATACATTTCTGCTTTAGGGTCAACCCCCCAAGACTTAGCAGCTTCATATAAATGTGTTTCACTTTTTGTTTTTCCAGTGTATCTTTTAGAACAGTTGTTTAAGTCATAACGCATTTGATTTTCATCAACAAGGGCCGATGCAATCATCGTGTCTATTATTTTACCGTTCACACTTAAACCACTCGCGCGAATCCAACACACGTCATACATGGCGTTGTGAAATATTTTATCTGCAGGTGTTTTCAATACATCTTGAAACCAACCTAAAACTTTTTTCTTGTCCATGTTACCACCACCTTCGTGAGCAATTGGATAGTAACCAGCCCAGTCATGTACAGCAACAGCAATACCAACAATATTACCATTACCTGTTACAGAACCAGATCCCATTTTCATTAAGTCAGGATCTTTAGTCTCTAGGTCAATTGCAATCTCATCATATTTAGATAGGTTAGGAAATTCTGTAGGTGGCACCCATTCTGTTTGTGGTGCGAACATAGGTTTTTGTATCACTTGTAATCCCTCTCTATTATCATTTCTATAAAATGTATTGCTTTCAATAGATCTTGTTTCTTTCCCTTATCGCGGTGGCGAATAATATATTTTATAGCACAACCTTCAGGATATAACAACTCATTCTCAACTACAAACTTACTGGGTTGAATTTTATATTTTTGATAGTGACTCCCTCCGTGTTGTTTGTTCCACACTTTAGACATTTAGTTCCTCCTTTATGTATCGTTTAAGTTCTTTGTCTTGTACATTGTCAGGTATCTCGTTCTTGTAAAATATTCTGTAGCTATCGCTGCCATACTTACCGATACCAAATAGTTGTGTTGCGTCTTTACCATCCCATTTTAAATAGTCCTCAGACATCCTCCAGATCCTCTGAGATCGTACATATTTCATACCTAATTCTTGTAAAAGTGTTGCAATTACTTGGGTATTTGACTGCAATAATGCACTCGGATTGGGAAACTTTTCAAAGAAAGATGGTAAAACTTTTTTTACTTTCTTACGTCCTGTTTGATTTAAACATATAACAGCCACCATATGTTGCCATCTGTTAGCCACCTGTTGTTGCACCATTAAATCATCTCTCATGCGTCCTCCATTGGAAAAGATTTTTCATAATCTTTTGGTCTAATTACATGTAAATTTTCTTTTGTTCTTGTTGCTCCTACGTAAAACAATCTAGTCTCATCATCTGGATTTTTTCTGTAAGATTTATTTGTGTTGTGTGTTAAGTCGGTCAACAACATAACGTTATCTTCTTCTCCACCTTTTACACTGTGGATTGTAGATAATTTTATTCGCGGTGCTTCTTTTAAGTTCTCACCATTTCTACGCATACTACGTATGTAGTTTATAGTTCTAAAGTTTAAGTCATCAAATGCATCAAACCAAACCTTGTCTGTTTTAATTTTAGTATCAGATAGGTTATAAAAACTTTCTTTCGCCATACCTTTCAAAAAATTTTTATCTAAAGTCTTTGGTGACATGTAACTACAGATTTTCTCTATCTGTTTGTAACTTAATGGTTGTCCTTTTCTTCCTGCCTCATAGTCAGCTGCAGCTTCAGCCGCTTCTTTTTCTGGCATTGACTTAAATCTGTTTTCAAAATACCAACCTCGTTCTCTCATTTCATCTTCTATGTCATTCAACATAAACCTAGTTCTAGTTAACACTAGCCAGTTACCTGATGACATGTCTACATCTTTGATGTCATCATGAAATCTCAAAGAACCTTGATGGTCTCGTGGTGCCCACTCTTTGTATCTTCTATTTGATACACGTTTAATTATGTCTAGTGCGAAGTTGTGTATTGCCCTTGGTATTCTTCTTGACTGTGTAAGATTTAGTAATTTACCTTTCTGTGTAATAAAAGAATCCACATCTGCACCAGCCCATCTAAAGATAGCTTGGTCATCATCACCTGCAATAAAAGAGTCTGTTGTTTTATCCCAAATAGTTTTAGCCATGTTCCATTGCATCATCGATAGATCTTGTGCTTCATCAATAAATACAACGTCAAACTTTGGTGACTTATCTGATTTTATAAATTCTAAAATCATATCATTGTAATCAATTAAATTGTTTTCTTGTTTGTATCTTGTTAGCTCATTACTTAAATGTACTAACGTATCGTAATCTATTTCTGTTGTGTGATCTCCAAGTTTTACTTGTTGATCTAATGTGATGTTTCTTAATTTTGCTAAATTAATTATACGCAGGTAATCTGATTTAGTTGTAAACAAACCTGTCTCTTCTTCGTCATATTCGTTGTAGTCAATAAACAAATTTAATTTTCTACCTAGATCTTCGTAGTGTCTTCGTTGCATTACTTGATCTTTGTTTACTCCAAGTCTTCTAAATGCTAACGAATGCATAGTTCTAAAGTATGGTAAATCATCTTCAGAATAATTAAACTTATCCATAGCTCTAGATTTTGCTTCATTTGCTGCTTTCTTTGTAAATGCAAAATAACCTATACGATCTGGATCTGTATTTTTAAGATAGTCTTCTACCTGATTTAACAAAGTGTGGGTCTTGCCTGTTCCTGGTGGTCCTAACACAATTGTTTTCATTAAAATGGCACCTCTTCTTTTAATTTCTTTTGCGTAAATTGTTCTTCTGGTTTATCAAATACATCGACTTTCATAATAGATGGTTTCTTTTTACCGATCTGCATACGTCCCTCTTCACAACCACAATGTTCTTTTAACATTTGTTGTGTGACCTGGTAGTCCTCTTTCCATTTCTTTTTAGTCAAATGTCCATGAAAAAATCTATGAAAAGTAAATACGTGTTTGTCACTTTCTGTGTACACTGCACCATTTAAAATATCTTTTCTTGTAACAGATCCAATAGATCTTTGTAGACAATAGTCTTCTAAGTGATTGCTCAATTGATCTATCTTTGATGATCCTTCTGGTGCGTCTACCTCTTCTACACCTTGTAAAAGCATATCAATATATGTTTCAAATTCTTTTGTGGTAACTCTTTTTGGTTTTTTATTTAATTGTTTTGCAACTGTTCTTCTAAACAATCTCTGTTCCATAAGATAGTCTATGGTATCTAACTTGACTCTATCACCATCTACGTTAACCCAATAATATGGTTCATCTAATAAAACTTTTTGTAAGTCAGATAGTATTGGAAATACAGATTCACCGCCTATGCCAAATTTTCTAGTCCTGCATAAATTTTTATCACAAAAATTACACATAGGATCTTCGTTACATTTAAATCCTAACTCTTTACCGTCATTAAATTTTATTTTACCTTGTACTATTTTATCCTCTAGTGGTCCCTCTGGATGTGATGAAAAGTATTTATAATTAAATGCATTTATCTTACCTTGCCAACTTTCTGGCCATTTTCTTTTTGCATATTGTATGTATTGATAGAGTATTCTATCTCTACCATCTTTTATTTCTGTCTGTGTAATTGTTTCTAAACAAGGTGGACCATCACCAAACTCTGACTCTGGTCGTTTTACTTCTAGTGCCTCTAATTGTTCTGGTGTAATTTTTTTTAATTCATACAAATTAAAAAAGTCATCTAGATTAACAGCTTCTGCGTTTTGATTAAAGCAATATCTTGTTGTGTTGTCACCATTAAAGTATGGCAAGTTCAGAAAATTTCCTGTATCATCTTTCGATTTTAATTCTACTTGTTTTGGAAATACTTCTGAACCACCATATCCGAGCACAGCACTTATGGATAATAGTTTGTCTCGCATTTGTTTTGCTTCGACAAATACTGTTGTAAATAAAAATACGTGAGCACCACCTGATTTAGATCTAAATACTAACAGTGGTAAATTTAGTTTATCAATTTTGTTTATTAATTTTTTGTGATCAAATCCTGCGTAAGAATCTATGTCGATACAACCCCACTTACATTTATTGTCATCGTTAATTGGAATAATACCTAGACTAGGTTCCACACCTTGTAAGTGACTTTGCCACAATTCATTTGTAACAGATTCTCTAACTACAAAGGATTTACCTTTTATTTTTTGACCGTCGGCACCTTTCTTGTCTACGAATGTTTTACCATGCGCACGTGCCAATCCCGTGAATATTTCTACAAACCGATTCATATTTTAAAACGGGCGCCTCTAGTCTCCCTTCGACGCCCGATTCCAAGGAATTAGTATGGAGTTTCCTCTTTGTCTTCAGTGCCGTATTTTGGTTGTGTCTCACCTTTACCAACACTCAATGCAAAATTTTTGGCCATACCATAAAGGTCTTCCTGTTCAACAGGTCCCTTTTTGGATACATCCCAACCAAACCATGTTCCTTTGTCATTTGACATTTGCACAGTTTTTAGGTTGTAAATGTGGCTGTATGTAGGCGGAGTAAACAATCCGTTTTTACCCTGCATCTTGATACCCATCATCATTGAATTCCATTTTCTACTAACTTTAAGTTGAGTAGATTTCATAGAAAGCAAAGCTGTCTGTGGATTTTTTCCACACAACAGAACAAAATGGTTTGCAGTGTTTTCAAGATAGTTTCCGTTTGGTAATCTATCTTTGTAACCTTTGTCTCTGGTTGTTGTACTCACAATATCACTGTCAGCTTCGTGAATTGCAACAGGTGCACCACTGCTGGTACCTCTATCTTGCCACTCAATGTATTGTCTTTTGTAATGACAAGGAATTACATCTATGTCATCAAACAATTCATTTGTAACAGTGTTTATTATTTTGCCGGGCTCTGCGCCTTCGACATATTTGCCATCTCGTTTATTGACTTCAGGAGATAGTTGTCCCAGAATTTTTAAGAAAGGTAACGCAAGATCTTCTTGCGATATATTCTGAGCACCTTGATTAGCATCAGCTTCAAATAGATTAGTTGCTAATGCTCCTTCTTTTTTCGTTGCTACTTGGTTCATTGTTATTTGTTCCTTTTTATTGTTGTCTTATTCTCTGAGAAAATCCCAAAGATTTCCGTTGGCATTTCTTTACCCGCCTCAATACGCTCACGGACTAACGCTTTAAGAGTCATGGGTTCAACCTTCAACTTTTGTGTTGGTTGATACCCACGCTCTTGTGCAAGAGCAGCATAATCAGCTGCCTTGTTATCTTCGTTGCGACCAAAGGATACGGATATCTCGTTTTTGATTATATCCCCTAGCCCATTGTTACGAAGCCAGTTAAACGCCGCTACTTTATTAGCTTCCGTTATAGTTGCTCTATACGACGTTGCTACTTTAAGATGTGAACCATCTTGAAGTTTTAATTCTGATAAACCCATTTCAGACATCATGGTTGGTATAACTTCTCCTGATATGTGTTGGATTTGTTTTTTCTTTTCTTTAATTGCATCTTCTTGTATTTCAAGTTGTTGTTGCATAGCTTCTAATCTTTGCACTTGATCTGCAAGAGACTGAATGTTTTCAGTCTTGCTCATTGCATCTTGTTGATCTTGTTCAAAATTTATCGACATTCGACCTCCAAATCTATTTGCATCTTAGGAAGTGCTTCAAACAAATCTCGTAAATTTTCTTCATTATATCTTTCGTTAAAATCTATAATGCCTCCATCAACAACAATTCCTGGAGGAACGTTGTTTAATTTTTTAACCCTGTAGATTCCAGGATTATATTCTATCATTGTTATTTTTCTACTCATCGATTTCTCCTTTCTCATATAAATTAATTTCGATAGGATAATATTTTCTTTCTTGTTTATCCCATTTGAGTAAATTGTATTTGCCACCTGTAATATCAGACACAATAGAACATGCAACTCCTATGATGGCCGGGTCACCTGTAAGTAATAGATAATCTTTTTTCTTAAAATCTTTTAACCCTTTTCTTAATTTGTAAATTAAAGGTCCAGGTGAAAAAATTATTTGAGAAAATTCCGGTAATAAAAAATGAAATTTACCAGACGAAGAATAAACAGATGCACCCATAATATTTATTTTAGGGTTACCTGCTTGCGTTCCCGCTATTTCTTGTATTACAAAAACTCTACTTTCTGACATTGACAAACAATATAAATATCTTTATATGTAAGTCAAGAAAGAAAAACATGAATTATAAATTTAGGATGAAACCATACAAGCATCAATTGACTGCTTTAGAAAAGTCATGGAATAAAGAAACGTATGCGTATTTTATGGAGATGGGTACAGGTAAAACAAAAGTATTAATAGATAATATGTCTATGCTTTACGACAAAGGAAAGATAGATGGCGCTTTAATCATTGCACCAAAAGGTGTGGTAGGCACTTGGTACAATCAAGAACTACCAACTCATTTACCAAATCACATAGAAAATGTGACTGTATTATGGCAATCAAATATTACAAAAAAACAAGAAGAAAAATTAGAAAGTTTATTTGAAATAGAAACAGCACTACATATTTTAATTATGAATGTTGAAGCTTTATCTACAGACAAAGGAGTTAAGTTTGCATCTAAATTTTTAAACTCACATAAAGTTTTAATGGCTATAGATGAATCAACAACAATTAAAACTCCTACAGCTAAAAGAACTAAAAGCATTGTCGGTTTAGGTAAACTAGCAAAGTATAGACGTATTATGACCGGTTCTCCAGTAACTAAAAATCCACTAGATTTATTTACGCAATGTGAATTTTTAGATACATGGTTATTAAATTTTACATCATACTATGCGTTTAGAAATAGATATGCAGAAATGAAAACATTACACATGCATGGTAGACAAATTCAAGTAGTTAATGGTTTTAAAAATCTTGCAGAGTTGTCAGATAAATTAAAACCTTTTTCTTATCGTGTGTTGAAAGAAGATTGCCTAGATTTACCAGATAAAATTTACATGAAACGTCAGATCAAATTAACTAAGGAACAACAGAAAGTTTATGATCAAATGAAAAAAGAGGCTTTAGCTTTCTTTAATGGTAAAAGAGTTACAACAGTGAGTGCTTTAACTCAGTTGATGAGATTACACCAAATAACTTGTGGTCATTTTACTTCTGATGATGGTTCTACTCAGGTTATTAAAAATAATAGAATAAATGAATTAATGGATGTCTTAGATGAGATAGAAGGTAAAGCAATTATCTGGGCCCACTATCAACATGATATTGCCAACATAATAAAAGAAGTAGAAAAGGTCCATGGTCCGGGTTCCATTGTTGATTATTATGGGTTAACACCACAAGAAGAAAGACAACCTAATATAAAAAAATTTCAGTCCGATCCCGAGTGTCGATTTATGGTTGGAACGCCCTCTACAGGTGGCTATGGGATAACTCTGACAGCTGCAAACACCGTAATCTACTATTCTAACGGATATGATCTAGAAAAAAGATTACAATCAGAAGATAGAGCGCACAGAATTGGACAAAAAAAATCTGTAACCTACGTAGATCTAATCTGTGAAGAGACAGTAGATGAGAAAATCGTAAAAGCTCTCCGTAAAAAAATAAACATAGCATCAGAAGTTTTAGGAGAAGAGTTAAAGTCATGGATTTAATAGGATATACACGTGAACGCGCGTTATAATTTTATTTCAGGAAATTTCTTGGAGTCCTGTTTCTCGATTTAAAAACTTGTATTCTATTTTTGTAGTAACAAAGTCTTTTTTTATTTTGTTACATATTTTTTCTACATTAAAATCACCACATGAATAAACATCAAATTGCATTAGTGCAGGGTTAGGTTCATCCCAAATATGCATAGCGATGTGTGAAGTTTCAATAATTGCAACACCTGTAATACCTCTATTGCCAGGCATTTTACAATACTTAACATATGGACCCATAAACATTTTCATGTTTATGTATTCTACAAATTCTTTCATCCATTCAGTTAGTTTTTTTTCTTCTATTGGTGGACGTGCAGCTTCTGCTCGGACAATTAAATGTTTATGCACTAATAAACTATTTTTCATCTAGGCTATCTACACTAAATCTTTTGCTTTGCCTAGTATTGGTTTGTATTTAGTTTTGCCCTCTGATTTGAAAGCGTGTAAGAATGATGCTCTTGGTTGATCAGGTATCCAGCTACAATGAATCCATCCGCTGTTAGGTTCACCTGGAGTGTAGAACTCAAGAATCAATTGATCTGGTTCAAGATTATCTTTAATCCAATCAAAAAGTTCAGCATTGTCTACGCCAATACATTCGAAATCAGCCGCCTCAGCTTTTGCATGTTGGCTGTTAACCGAGCTACCTATTGCTACACATAACTCTTCGCTTCTGAATCCGCTGGTCA
>Ga0163110_10001471_pt1 | contig 11979 bp, 5 predicted proteins | sample CRUFie1St17metaG_FD_108703 | JGI IMG/M metagenome (GOLD analysis project Ga0163110, IMG submission 108703) | Marine microbial communities from the Costa Rica Dome - CRUD Field 142mm St17 metaG | ecosystem: Environmental > Aquatic > Marine > Oceanic > Photic zone | place: Costa Rica: the Eastern...
CTGTGATCAAGTGCTCTCTACCATACTGCAAAACCCTTGCTCGTAGAGTGAACATAGCGTTAACGTGTGCCCTTCTTAGGTCAAGGAATCTGTTGTCCAGTCTAGTGTCTAAGCCAATCGAGACGTTGTCTGTCACACCAAGGGGCAAAGGTGTATCTGCCTGAGCTAGCACGGTAAATTTTGAAGCAACAACTTCGTATGAAGGAGGAGGGATTGGTTCTCCTTCAGCTACTTTAGGCGGTCTTTTTTGTGCTACTTCTCCGATGATTTGCACGGTTGATTCTCTGGACAACCCCTGTGCTACAGCAAGCTCTTCGTCACTTACTCCGCCTTCTTTTAGGAAAACTTGAACGCGTCCTGTTCCGTCGCGTATGTCAATAAAGCAAATTTTTCCTTTCCCTCGATTTGCTTCCATGTATCCACAAACTTTCACTTCGCTGCCGACTAAATCAGCTCCATCATTCTGTATTTGACCCAATGTATGTGTTCTGAATGAGGTCGGATGCCAAACTGTCTCTCTCGCCATGTGTCGATGCGTGAGACTTTCTAACATGAAGTCATCGCTGGTGGAAACACAGAATTGATAGAGGATAATCATGGCGGTTTAGGCATGGCAGAGGAACTTTTCACATCGGAGAGCGTAGCCTCTGGACATCCTGATAAGTTGTGCGATGCAATTAGCGATGCAATTGTCGACGCATGTCTCAAAATTGACGCAAATGCAAGAGTAGCAGTGGAAACTAGCGTAAAAGGAGGGCAAGAACAGGGAATAATACTCTTAGCTGGAGAGGTTACTTTGTCTGGAAAGCATCCTGATTACGAACAAATTGCTCGTAAAACGGCAGCTGAAATTGGTTATAATTCACACGAAATTGGCTTGGACGCCACATCAGAAACCAGATGTGAAGTGCTCCAGAAAATCACAGCCCAGGCTGCCAATATCAGCCAAGGAGTGAACACGTCTGAGCAAGGTGCAGGTGATCAAGGAATAATGTTCGGATTCGCTTGCAAAGAAACCGAAAATTTCCAAGAACTAGAAGGTAGATATTTCCCCCTGGCAGCAGCACTTTCCCAGAGGTTAACTAGAAGGATGACAAATGCTAGGAAAGATGGAACTCTACCATGGGCTAGACCCGATGCTAAGAGCCAAGTAACAATTGAATACGAAAACGGGGTGCCAAAAAGGGTCCACACTGTTATTATTGCCATTCAGCACGATAAAAATCTCAAAGATAGGTTTGACGGTTCAGTAGAAAAGGAATTAGAATTTGTTAGAAATGAAATTACAAAACATGTTGTGGAGCATGCAATACCCTCAACTCTGATCGAAGAACCTTACAACTTAATTGTTAACGGAACTGGTAGATTTGCTGACCCGGGTGGTCCTTATGCAGACGCTGGATTGACAGGTAGGAAAATTATTGTTGACACATACGGAGGAATGGGCAGACATGGAGGAGGTGCCTTTTCAGGAAAAGATCCCTCTAAGGTAGATCGTTCAGCTGCCTATGCAGCCAGATGGGCTGCAAAACATGTTGTTGCTGCTGGATTGGCTACCAAATGTGAAATTCAATTGTCGTACGTAATTGGCGTCTCAAAACCAATCAGCATTCGTGCAGAATCTTTCGGTACCTCGTCCATTTCAGATTCTGAACTAACAGCCAAAGTAAAATCAGTGTTCGATTTCACTCCAAAATCGATCGCCATTGAACTAAATTTGCTGCGGCCAATTTACTCGTGCACCGCCGCAGGTGGCCATTTTGGAAGAACTCCAGGCGTAGATGGAGATTTCCCGTGGGAAATATTAGATCAGGCAAAAATAAATTCCCTACAGAATTGATTTAGTTCGGCCCTTAGGGCCGATTGGATGAAAAGTCAGTATAGACTCCCAACTACCATGTCGCGCAGAGTGAACGCTCTCGTTTTGATTATGATTATGGCCGTGGCGCCCTTTGTCCCTATGGCAAGCGCCCACCCAAGTATTGGTTTATCTACCGATGTTACTCATATTATCTTGTCACCGGGTGAAGCGACAAACCTCACACTTACCGTGAACAATAATGGATCATCAATTGAGAGCTATTCCGTTAACGTCTCCGGATTTGATGATGTATGGGAGATTATACCTGCAGACTCCAATATTACTAATGTCATACCGACATTCAGCGCCTCGGTTTCAATAGCGATTAGGCTCTCAACCAGTGCTCTTCCAAGTAATTCTGGGACCCTCACAATCACAGTAACAGAGCCTGATTCGAATGTATCCAGTCAGGTTGATGTTCAGCTATCAGTTTTACCTCGTTATCTACCAGCAATAGACGCATCCGTTGCAGGGGATAATGGATTAGTAACGATGTCTCCTGGAGACAGTGCCAATCTTTCCCTATTGGTAATGAATGATGGTAATGTAAACGATACAATCTTACTATCTGTCGGTCAAACGCCCGACCTTGTTGCATTCTGGGCTAATTGGACCAGTGGCGGGGGAACAAACAACTCTAGCGGAAACGGCACAGATGGTAACAACTCTGGCGGAAACGAAACCAGCGGTAACAGCACTGGGGGGAACAACACTGGTGGCAATGGAACTGGAAACGAAACCGGCGGTAATAACACTGGAGGGAACAACACTGGTGGTAATGGAACTGGAAACGAAACCGGCGGTAATAGCACCGGAGGTAATTCATCGGGCTCAACAAGCATATCACCAAAATCTGGCCATTCGGCACTAGAGGTGAGATTCAATGATGACGTCCTCAGTACTATGACGCCAGGCGAGTCTCGTTCAGCAAACTTACGAATTTCACTGCCTACAGATATCGAACCTGGATTCTACGGATACACATTGTTCGCAGCGAGCGCTCTTGGTAACTTTTCTGTAAATACTATATTGGTAGTAAATGTTACAGCAGTTCATGATTTATCATTCAGTCATGAAAATGGTGATACTCTACTTCCGGGAAATAATACTATGACGGTAGTAGAAATAACAAGTCTATCAAATGCCGACGGAAACTGGACCTTCGAATCTATGGTTGAATCAGGTGATTGTTCTGTAAATCTACCAGTACTAGAGGCATCAATAGTCGAAGGTGAAACCTACGATTTGAATGTAGAAATTACTGCTGGAATGAACACTCATGTCAATGACGAGTGTACAACAAAAATACAAGCAACACTTAACCACGATACGAGCATAGTCGAAATGTACACGTTTACAACAACTGTTGGACAGTCGTGGGGGTTGTCGATGGTTATTCCTGATACGATAAAATTGGATGTTGACTCTCCTGAAACTTTCAATATAGCAATAACGAATGATGGAACCGAAGAAGATACAATCTCACTAACTGGAATTGACTCAGAGGGCATCTCATTCACAAACCCTCAACCAGTTACCCTCGCTAGAGGACAATCGCAATATGTGGTCATGGAAGTATTGATCAGTCCAACGCTGGTTGGAAATATCACTCTTAACTTTACTATTTCATCAACTAATAGTGGCAGCTCTTCTATTAGCGATAGTGGAACATTCCAAGTAAAAGAGTATGCAGAATTATCGATTACAGGACCTCAAGACAATAGAATCGTCATAATACCTGGTCAAAATTCGTCTATTATTATGAATATTTCAAATGATGGAACTAAAGATTTGGATTTAACAGCGACGATCAGTGGTTTGCCTAGCGGCATTTCGGTGGTCACTGGTTTAGAAAGCCTCTCACTTGCAGCTGGAGAATCTGTTGATGTGGAACTTGAGTTGCTAGCATCTAACAGTATACAGCCAATGAGCGGTTCCTTCAATTTGACATTCGACGGAGGTTGGTCATCCACACAACTTGAAGTTGACCTTCAGGTAATAGATCGCAATGAAGTAATGATCGATTCTAGCCAAGACAGAATAATCGCATCTCCACTTGGAGACTCAAGCATTACAGTGATGGTGACAAATCTTGGTACATCAACAGAAACATTCGTTGCCGAAATCAACAATAGCGAGTTGAGTGATTGGTTCACTATCAGCGTTGATACGCTTTCACTAACATTAGATGCTGGCCAATCTGGTAGCATAGTAATTTCAGCAAGAGAAGTTGCAACAGGAGCACCAACAACCGGTTCAGAATTGATAGTGAAAATAACTAGTACTGGGGATTCTTCAGTAACCGACTCAATAACTATCGATGTGATTCCCCAAACTGCAAATGGTCTAATCACTGTTATGAGTGACAATGATGACGCAAAACCAGGAGAGACCATATCTGGAAATGTCGTAATAACCAACACCGGAACAGCAGATGACACAATGCGAATCAATACAGTAGAGATGGATTGCAATCTAGCTGACGCAGAAGTTGTTTTGTCGCCTAGTATGTCATCCAGCCCCATCCCCTGGTCTTGTACAATTCCAGAGGGTGAAAATGCAGGAAGGAAGGCGCTAACATTCAGACTCACTTCTGCAGCAAGATCTGACATGATGGTGACATTTAGCGAATCATACACGGTCGAACCAAGTTGGGATGGTGAAGTAATCACATTCGAATTTGACAGAAATGATTTGAAATTTGATAAAAACAATGAGCAACAGACGGTTTCACTTACAATTTGCAACCAAGCAAACACATTCGTAACGGGCAAGTTAGACACCGTCGGAAAGAATGAAGCGCCAATGAATGTAGCATTTTTCAGAACTGGTGAAACTGGACTTAACAATACCTATTCCTTAGCAAGCAATGGATGTCAAGACTTCAGAGTATTGTTAACTCCGACTGATTTAGATGGATTTGAGGCCAGATTAACAATTGAAGCAGTGAGTGATGTTTTAGGACAAACGGAGCGAGATTCATCACCAGATTTGCGTGCCGATGTTGAAGGCCCTCAACAACCTCCTAGCGGATTAGATTTAGGAATCCTAGAAGTCAACAATAAGAATTCGATTATTATGTTGCTAACTGGCTGGGCGCTATCTATACTACTGGTGCTTTACATGAGAATGTTCAGAAAACCTGCAGAAATAGAAGATGAGGAAGAAGAGGAAGAAGAGATTCCTCTGGGTCCTAACGAAGTAAGAATCGATGAATATAACAAAGTCACATGCACTGATTGTGACGCAAGATTAGGAGTTCCTGAAGGTAGCGAGCCTCCGTTCAGATTTACGTGTCCCAAATGTAACACTAGGATAAGAGTAGTAGAGTGATTACCGCTTTTGAGCAACCAACAAAAAAGCAGTGTGCCCAAATGGACCGTTTACTGGTCTCATTCCTCCTTTTGAAGTCAGGCCCCATTGTCTTTCCATTAGTTCCCCTGCCCATTCCACCTTCAGACCGGCTTCTTCTGAAGCTTTCCAGCAGGCCTCTAATTGCGAGGTGGTAGGGGCATAACAAGCTAAGCGTCCCCCAAAGACTAGTTTTGGAGAGCATGCAGATATTGCAGGAGTATGATTTGGCATATCAAGAATTATCGCATCAAATTCGATTTCTGGAATGACATCCTCTACCATCCCCACGAGGTGAGTGTGCTTTGGAAATTCTTCGAAGCATTGACTCGCTCTTTTCAAGTTTAACAATCCAACATCTGAATGTTCCTCTCTAGGTTCTGCGGTTACCAAATGCCCCGAACTACCGAGAACTTTAGCGAGATGTAGCGATAGCCCTCCAGATCCAAGCCCTGCCTCTAAAATCGTGTCACTGGTACCGATTCCTAATTTTGTGATAATAAATCCAGCATCTTTGGATGAAATTGTTTGGGCTCTTCTCGCCATTCCAGAAATTAGTTCTGGCAATTTTGAAGGCATAATTGTGAGATATTTTTGGCCGACTAAAACCTCATCGCCAATCTCAGTTCCTTGAAGCAGTGTCGCAGTATTGATGACTCCCAAACCCTTGTGTTTGACCATCTCATCGACAACTTCGACAACATGAATTCGACCTTCTTTTTCCATCAGGACGGAATAGTCTGCCATGGCTCTCCGAGAAGGAATACACGAAGAACGATTCGCATCGATTTGCAAATAGTACCCCCGTAGGGGGTGCTGACATTTTGTGCACATGTTCAAATACCATGTTTTCCAGTGGACACCTATGACGACCGTACGTTCGACTGCCTACTCTATCGTTGGATTAATGCTTTTGAGCATTTTTGCAGCATTTGGAGGCTTAATCGCTGAAGACACTAATGTGAAATCTGAGTTGGAAGAAGAGCCAACTCAATACCAAGCAACAAGCCCTGGGCACTCTGTTTTCTTAGAATATGTTGGGGCATATTGGTGTGGCCCATGTAAGTCAGCATCCACAAATATGCACAACCTGTACACTACCAACGGCGGAGGCGGAAGTCAATCAGAAGATTTCACGTACGTTTCATTCTATGAATCCGCAACCACAGGTTGGCCGAGCGATGGTCCGATTAACCGAAGAGCCCACATTAATCCTAGTTATTACCCAACCATGACTTGGGGTGACGCTCCTTCCTCAGATACCACCTACTACACAAGCAACAACCAGGTGGACAGCCTATACCAAAACGGGGGTAACATGGATTCAAACGCCGCTGATTACAGCGTGTCCGTAATTCAGTCAGAGAATGGAAATAACATGGACATCGACATAACTGCAGCATACACAGGATCGGGATCAAAGACCGTCTTTATTTATGCAGCTGTCACAGAAGACACCTCACCAGAAAGCTACAGCGGCGGTTCACCAAATCCACACCACGTTTGGAAGAGATGGTTGCTCAATAGTGCTAACAACGGTTTCGAATCTGTAACGCTGACTGCGGGAACCTCAGTGACAAAGTCATGGTCCGTTCCAATCTCAACAGTTCGTGCAGGTGGCGGTCAAACCGCTGCAGGAAACTTCCTCACAGTCGCTGCATTACTGGATGGCAATCACAACACAAATCGCAATGTATTGGCTGCTGGAGACGCCCACATGGCTCCAAGCATCGACATTGGTGTGCAGTCATTCGTGGCCGACAACCCTAGCGCTCCTAACGGCGGTTATATCAACGGAGATATAATCGATGTTCAAGCAACAATAATCAACAACGGAGTTGATGCCTACACCGACGGTGGCGATGTAAGATTCTTCTACAAAGTTAACAATGCAAAGACATTTGTTGGATCAACACAAACTCTAAGCAACTTCGCAAGCAATGGCGCCACACAATCCTTCTCCGGCCAAATTGACACATCAGGGCTGCCTAACTCTGCATATCAGACAACATTTGGCGTTGAAATCTCAAATTTGGTAGCAGACAAGTCAGGTTCTAACAATGTCGTAACTGAAATCATTTCACACGATCTTGTACCAATTGCACGTAAGGCACAAGTTATCGGTAGTAACCAGATTGAAAGAGGAAATAACTTCTTGATTGAAGCGAAAACCACTTTCAATGATGCTGTTGACATAAACACATCATTCTTCACCTTTGATGTCGAAGTATCCCCCGCGGGAATGGACCAATGGATGGGAGGAGATATGATCGTGGGTGGAGATCAAGTATTCCAAGAAGGAACCAACAATGAACATAGACAATATCTAGTCAAACCTGATATGAATATGGGAGCTGGAGACTATGACATTCGAATTCGCTCAATTGATTCAAGAATGCAAGTTAGCGATTGGCAAATCACAAACAATGGTTTCACGCTGAAGAATGCTCTGCCTGTTATCACTGCTGAGCCGGTTCCAACAGTAAAGGTTCAAACCTCAACCAAGGTATCCGTTATTAGCAACATCAACGACGCTGAAACTGACTTAGACGAATTGGTAATTACAAGCACTAGTCCTAACTTTGTAGCATGGCATCCTGCAACTGAAGAAATCGAAGTTTACTTCGAAAATATTCGTTATGTCAACGGTCAACCAACAGCTTCTGGAATCGAAGTTTCTGTTAATGACGGAACTGACACAGCATTCGGAACTCTATTGTTTAACGTCATAGAAAATGGCCAGCCTCGATGGGCAGGTGTAGAAAAGCAGTACGTTGATGAAGCAACATCAGCTTCGCTCTACTTGTTACCATATCTTTCCGACACAGACGATAGCGGAAACATTGCACCAGCACAAGACTTGATGCTGGCAATTGTTGACAACTCTAACCCCGACTTACTAGATATCTCACTGAACGGATTCACCCTAAACTACGCAACTAGTGACGAAGACATCAATGGCGAGACTGTAATTACGGTTCGCGCTAGTGATGGAGAGCAATTCTCTGACCAGATGATTACTATTGCAATCACTCCAGTTAACGATGCTCCAAGACTTGATTTGTCCCAATTTGAGAATCTACGTTTGAAAGTTGGAACTCAAAAGGTAATATTCCTGAACGAGATACTAACCGATGTTGATGGAAGCGTAAACGAAGTAACCGTAACCGCCAACAATCCTACTCCTGGTGCAGCACGTGTTAACTTCCTAGACAATACGCTCACGTTAATGTGGGACACTGCAGGAATGCAGACTGTAACAATTCAAGCAGAAGATCGCTATGACGTCAACATTTACACTCTGGTTGTTGACGTTTACGACAGCATTCCTCTGCTTGTTGGAGAAGGACCAGATGGTGATGTAACGATCAGTGTTTCGAACGTATACATTGGAGAAGTCCCAGAAGTTACAATGTTCTTGAATAAAAATGACGTGACAATTACTTCACTGACAAGCACTTGGCAAATGTGCAACTCACTAACTGGCCTATGTATGATTAACGAGATTCACGATCATGACATCACCTCAAAGAGCCTCGGTTGGACATTCGATCCAGTCAAAGGACAAGTTAACGAGGATGGTATGCGTAACAAGGATTACATCACTCTAACCAAGGTTACTGCACTAGCATCAAACGGTGAAAAATTCGAGTACAAAGGAACCTCACAAAAGTGGGAAGCTAACGAACAAGCTCCTGGGCCAGAGTCAATGACTGAAGAAGAAGTCGAAGAGCTTGTAGAAGAACTCGATGAAGCAATCAGCACTAAGAAGTCTGAAATTGAGGGCATGGATGAAGGAACTCCTGCTTACGAAGAGGCTGTTGCTGAATTAAATGAGCTGAAAGCTGACAGAAAAGAAGCGTGTGAATACACAACCTGTATCGACAACACGGCTGGAAGCACAGATGATGATTCCAGCGATTCTGGATTGGACCTAACCGTAGTATTGATCGTTATTGGAGTTATCATCGCTGCTCTGCTAGCTGGATTGATGTTTATGCGTGGTGGTAATAACGGTGGTTCAGAGGTACAGATGGTTGATTGGGCTAACCAACTTCCAGCAAATGACGCTGTGGCCAACTCAATGTATGGCGGGGCTCAAGAAATATTCCAACAACCAGTCGCAGCTCCTGCGCCAGTAGTTGCTCAGGTTCCAGCAGGCGCTCCTCCGCTACCTCCGGGAGGACTCCCTCCAGGATGGACTATGGAGCAGTGGGCTTATTACGGCCATCAATACCAACAATAAGCGGTATTGATTTGCTGAAATTAAACTCTATGGCGTTTGCCAAACGCCTAAAATGGACTGTGTAGGAGGACCTAATGTGACCGAAGAGGAAGTAGCCGAAACATCCGAATCTTCAGGAGACGAAAAATCTCCCAAAGAAGAGGAAATAATGGTCACCGTTTGGAGTCCAGAAGCATCGGACACGGTTGAATTGAATGAGACGCCCGTAGACGAATGGGTACGTAGTATCGACTTCAATACAACAGATGAAGTTCCAATTCCTGAAAGACTCGTTGACCAGGTAATAGGTCAAGAAGCGGGTTCCGTCGTAATTAGAAAAGCGGCTGAACAACGCAGGCACATGATGATGATAGGAGATCCTGGAACTGGAAAATCGATGCTTGCTCGGTCAATGACTGAATTATTACCCCAAGATAAGTTAGAGGATATTCTATGCTATCCAAACGACGACGATGAAAACGAACCTAGGGTTCGAACAGTACCTGCTGGAAGAGGAGATAGAATCGTCAAAAGCCAAAAAGAAGCTGTAAGAATCCAGAAAGAGAAGAGCCAAAAGATGCTTATGATAGGCTTTGTTGCTATTGCATTCTTGCTTGCAATCGTCGCAATTCAGAGCGGAGACATACTCACTTTGTTGTTTGGTATGCTACTACTCATGTTTGGTTACATGTTCCTACGCTCAAGAATGGGCGGTGCTGATGAGGCTCGTATTCCAAAGGTATTGGTAAAGCATCAGGGCCAAGACCCCCCGCCTTTCGTTGATGCAACTGGTACTTTATCCGGAAGCCTGCTTGGTGATGTGAGACACGATCCTTTCCAGAGCGGTGGAATGGAAACTCCTGCTCATGAAAGAGTCGAGCCAGGGGCAATTCACAGGGCCCATGGAGGAGTTTTGTATATCGATGAGATTAATCTACTTAGGTTAGAAGAACAGCAGGCTTTGCTAACAGCGATGCAGGAACGCGCATTCCCAATCTCAGGAAGATCAGAAAGATCTAGTGGTGCATTAACAAAAACTGAAGCAGTACCCTGCGATTTTGTTTTGATTGCTGCAGGCAACTTGGATGCGATACAAGGAATGCATCCTGCGCTAAGAAGCCGTATTCGTGGTTACGGATACGAAGTTTACGTCAACTCACACATGCCAGACACTACAGCTAATCGAAGGAGATTAATCAGATTCATTGCTCAAGAAGTTCGCAGAGACCTTGGCACCTCGAGAGAGATTCCCCACTTTGACAGGTCGGGAGTTGCAGTCATTCTGCGCGAGGCTCAGCGAAGAGCAGGCAGGCGTGGAAAATTGTCCCTCCGCTTGCGTGAGCTTGGAGGATTGGTAAGAATTGCTGGTGACTTAGCCTGCGAAGAAGGCTCAGAATACACTACCTCACGCCATGTACTAGCCGCTAGAAACATAGCCAAGCCACTCGAGCAACAGGTGGCAGATCGAATGATAGAGCGCCGTCAAGAGTACTCTTTAATCGTAAATTCAGGAAATAGAATCGGACGTGTAAATGGTTTAGCTGTACTAGGCGCAGATTCTGGATTATCGGATTACAGTGGAATAATGCTTCCAGTTGAAGCATTAGTTACACCATCTCTTGGAGGCGGAGGCAAAGTACTTGCAACCGGAGGTTTGTCTGACCTTGCAAAAGAAAGCGTAACCAACGTCAGTGCTGTGATCAAGAAATTAACAGGAAAGGATGTTTCTGATTATGACATACATATCCAATTCGTTGACACTCATGGAGTAGATGGTGACTCCGCTTCAATAACAATCGCAACTGCAATAATATCTGCCCTCGAAAATATCCCGATTCGGCAAGACCTCGCTATGACAGGTAGTCTTTCTGTTAGGGGAGAAGTGCTGCCAATTGGAGGCGTCACAGCTAAGATTGAGTCTGCTGCTAAGGCTGGTATCAAGACAGTGATTATACCACGGGCTAACGCTCAAGATGTTTTGCTAGACCGACAATATGAGAATATCGAAGTCATTGCAGTTGATACACTGGATGAAGTCATGGAACATGCTCTATTAATTGGCGAGATGAAGACCAGCCTCGTGGAAAGACTCTCAGCAGTCATCGATAGATTAACACCTGAAGTAACTCCTACAGGCCAACCATCGTGAGTTCCATTTTTGCAAATCATTGTTTGATTATGACAAGGACTTGGGTATAGAACTCAAGTATTGGTAATATCTGTCGTGGAACATGGGAGAGAATTCCAGCTTAGTGAACAACCCAAATTTTCATCGTAGAATCGCTACATTTTCTCATTCTGCGATTCTTCTTACTGTTTTTTGTCTAGCAATGATTCACTTGGAATCTGTTCTGAAGCCATTTTTTATTGCGATGGGAATTTATTTTGTGTTAAAACCAGGTGCTGACTACCTGTCAAAAAACAACTTCCCTGTGTTTTTATCTTACCTGACAATGCTTTTACTGTTCATTCTAATTCTGATTTCTACTGCCTTTTTCGCTTGGACACAGGCAGCCGGGCTGATAGAGGATGAAGACAGGCA
>Ga0163110_10001473_pt1 | contig 11968 bp, 13 predicted proteins | sample CRUFie1St17metaG_FD_108703 | JGI IMG/M metagenome (GOLD analysis project Ga0163110, IMG submission 108703) | Marine microbial communities from the Costa Rica Dome - CRUD Field 142mm St17 metaG | ecosystem: Environmental > Aquatic > Marine > Oceanic > Photic zone | place: Costa Rica: the Eastern...
TAGTTTTGAGTGTATAATCTACTAGCTCAATATTTTCTGTAATCTTAGATATTTCGTCTTGTAGCTTAGTTTTATTTTTATGTTCACGCTGAAGATTAAGCATTAGGCTTTGATTGGTCCAGTTATTCTCATCTTCTAACTGTTTATTTATAACTTCTACCTCTTGTTCTATTTTAGAGAGGTCAAACTAACCCCCTAATCTCAGTAATTTGTTGAGATAATTGTTTGTTTTCCTCTAAAAGATCGCTAGGATTGGTTTCCATTTACAGATAGCTCCGAATAAAATAATTCTAATTTATTAAACCATTTACGCTTATAGATTTCCATATCATTTGAGTGCATTATATTCTGTTCAAAATTACCATCTCGTGTGACTTGAAAAATCATTATAGAATCGATATTTGTATTGTATTGCCAATCATGAGCAATTGCATACGCGGCACATTGTATAAAGAAATCCTCTAGCTCATCTATTGTTTTTGTTTTATATGAGGACTTATAATCTATAACACAAATTTTTCCATCATATATACCAATTAAATCAATAGTGCCTGCGTATTTATCAGTATAGTAGACTGAAACCTCAGAGCCCCAAATCTCATCTAGTTTTGATATTAAATTATCAATAACAATTTGAGCTAAGGATTCTGCTAAAAATGAATTAGATGTCTTTATGATAGGAGTTGACATCTCTGTTAAATACTGTTGTAAGTATTTATGCATCATATCGCCTATCTCCATTGGAGTTGTTATTTTGTTCGGTGTTTCACGGTAATAATCAGCTTTTGTGGATCTTATAATTGATGTAACACTTGGGACATTTAAATCTTCTGAAAGACAATAGTACCTTAGATTATCTACTTTATTAGTTGTGAATGTCAGATAATTATATTTTTCTAGAATTTTTGATGACATTATTTATTTAGCAGATCTTGTAACTCTTCTAAATCTTTTTTTAATTGATTTATTACCTGATTATTATCTGATGAGCTTTTAGTAATTTCTGGGTTATTTATTTTAGTTTTGGCACCTTCTATAGTGTAACCTTGATTCTGTAGGAGATCTTTTATCTCTAAAACTAAAATTAAATCTTTCTGTTGATAATATCTCCTATTACCTCTTCTTTTTATTGGATCAAGCTGAGGGAATTCCTGTTCCCAATATCTTAAAACATGAGTTTTTAGGTCGCAAATCTTAGATACCTCACCTATTGTGAAATATCTTTTATTAGGTATATTAACCTGATTGTTCATCTATTTTATCTTCATAAGCCTCAAGTTTATTCTTGAGTTTAAGCCCTGATTTGAATGTTACAACCCGCCTTTCTTTTATTAAAACTTCTTCACCTGTTTTAGGATTTCTTCCTGGTCGAGCATTTTTATCTCTAAGAGTAAAGTTTCCAAATCCAGATATTTTTATATCATTACCGTTTTCTAAATTTTTTTTTAATGATTCAAAAAACATTTCAATAAATTCTTTTGCTTCTCTCTTATTGAGACCAACTTCGTCATGCAACATCTCAATAAGTGTGTTTTTAGTTATAGTCATCTATGATTTAATTTTTAGCTTAAGTTCGTTCTCGATTTTTGATACAACATTGCTCATTTCGTCCGCTACATCCCTCTCAACCAAGGTTCTATCCTTAGCTTGGAATGTCAATTCCAAGGTAACACTCTTAGAATTATCACTTTCATTGTAAAATATATCACTAATTCTAATATTAATCATGAATTTATGTGATTTTTCTCTAATTTTATTAATAAGAGTATTGCTAATATATGAGGAATCACAAATTATAGTTAGATCTCTCTGAACTTTAGGATAGATAGAAAATTCACGAATTTTAACTGAATCCATTTGCTTGATATTGTCTAAATCTAACTCAAAATATATGACATGACCTTTGAGATCATATTGAGTTAGTAGTTTTCTCTCAATTAATCCTATTATGCCAATTTTTCTTGCACCCTGCTCAATCAAAGACTGACAATTACTCTTTAAAAATGACTCCTCAGATTTACGGCTAATTTGTACATTAGGAAGCACAGATAAAATGTCCCCTTTAACATCATAAAATGTAGCATTTAACTTATCTTCTTTGAGATTATCGGGATAGTTGAAGCCTGATATTACACCTGCAATAACATTTTTTTCTAATATTTTATTTTTATTTGAAGAATACTCTTTGCCTATTTCAAAAAATTTAACAGATGATTTTTGCCTATTCTTGTTATAAGAGACATTTTTAAGCAATGAATGTATCAAACTTGATCTCATCTCAGCTTTATCTTCTGTAATTGGATTAATTAAATTTATTACATTATCAGGCTTTGATGTTAATATTTGGCTACCTCTTGGTATGAAAGTATAATTTATTACTTCATTATATCCCCGTGATACTAGAGAATCAGCAATTTTTTCAGATATAGGTTTGTTGTAAGATTCATGGTCAATCATTTTATCAGGTAGATTAGATGGAAAATTATCATACCCATAAATTCTAGCTATTTCCTCTATAAGATCTTTTTGATTTGCAATATCAAATCTGTGTGTTGGGATCGTAGTATTTAGTATATCTTTTTTTATTTTTTTTGGATTAAAGCCTAGTCGTTTAAGAGTATCTATAACAAATTTTTCATTCATTACAATGCCTAAGTGTTTACTTATATCCTTTATAGATAAACATATTTTCCCTTTATTTTTCTTAATATGTTTAGTCTTAGTAGATGCAATTATATCCATTTTCTTAATATCTAATTCTTTCGAGATAAGATAAACGAGTCGTTTCAAAGCTAAATTTGGTAACGATGGATCAACGCCTCGCTCAAACCTGTGAGATGAGTCAGTTTGAATTCGATGGTTTTTCGAGGACAATCTTATTAAATCAGGTGTAAAATAGGCTGACTCAATGAATACCAACTTTGTATTCTTATCGACTGCAGTTGATTCTCCACCAAGAACACCTGCTATTGCAATTGGGCCAGAGTTATCAGCTATGACAGGAGTGTTAGCAGACAATTTATATGATTTTCCATCTAAACAATTAATGGTCTCTCCTTTCTTCGAGTTCTTAACATTTATTTGTCCTGATAGTTTGTCCATATCAAAAGCATGCATTGGTTGGCCAATATCAATCATGACAAAGTTTATTAAATCAACAATAAAATTAATTCTGCTTATGCCGCAAGCTTTAAGCTTACGTGAGATAAATAAAGGTGTCTTGAGTTTATTATTAAAATTATTCAAGACTAAACCGGAATATACTGGTGCGATATTATGATCGATCTTATTTATCACTTTAGAGTTTTTTTTAATCTCTAATTTAGATACCTTAATGTTATTTACTTTTAGGTTGTGCTTAGCAGAAAGATCTCTTGCGACACCAAATATAGATAGACAATCAGACCTATTTGGAGTTACATCAAGATCAATAATAGATTCTTTACCAAATTTATTAACACTCTCAACCTCTAATCCCAGAGATGTCATGCTATCAATTAAATTAAGATTGTTCGGGTGATTTAAGTATTCTCTCAACCAATCAGTTGTAATTTTCATCTCTAACTAATGCCTCTAAATTGTTTCAAAAAACTCAGGTCGTTTTCATAGAATGACCGAAGGTCACGAATATCAAATTTCAGCATTGCAAATCTCTCAATTCCTAGACCAAAAGCAAACCCTGAATATTTTTTTGGATTAATACCTACATTTTTAAGAACATTCTCATGAACCATTCCGCAGCCAAGTACCTCCAGCCACTTTCCCCTAAATTTAATATCTAGTTCAGCAGAAGGTTCGGTAAAAGGGAAATAAGATGGTCTGAATCTTGTCTCAATTTCTCTTTGGAAGTAGTCAGTAACAAATTTTTCTAGAATACCTTTGAGGTGACAGAAATTTATGTCTTCATCGATATACAAACCCTCGAGTTGATGAAACATTGGTGAATGTGTTGGATCTGAATCGCATCTATACACTTTACCAGGAGCAATAATTTTTAATGGTGCTCCTGACTTCATCATTGAATGGATTTGTACTGATGAAGTATGTGTCCTTAGTAGTTTTTTTGTATCAATATAGAATGTGTCATGCATGTCTCTAGCAGGGTGGTTAGATGGAATATTTAATGCCTCAAAGTTATAAAACTCAGTTTCTATCTCACTACCCTGTTCCACTCTAAAACCGTAACCTCGCATGATGTTGGATATATGATTTATTGTTATTGAGATTGGGTGTCTTGTGCCCTCAGAAACATTCCGACCTGGCAATGAAATATCAATTGCATTATCAGATACGGAAAGATCTTGAATCCTGACTGAACTTTCTGCTATTAAGCTTTCTGCTTGTTTCTTTAGTAAATTAAGTTGTTGTCCGGTATATTTTTTATCTTCGGCATCTCGTATCCCTAAGAATTCTTTTGTAATTAAACCATTTTTTCCTAGAAAATCAGATTTAATTTTCAAAAGTTCATTTTCAGTTTTACAAGTATTTAATCTAGCTTTTAAATTTTGGATAAGTGAAGAGTATTTCGTTTCCACTGAAAAGTACTTTTACTTGGGTGAGTTCACTGAATTCACGATTGCAGCAAAGCCGTCTGCATTATTAACTGCTAGATCCGCCAACATTTTCCTATTAATTATATTACTGGATTTTGCGAGCTTACCCATAAGTTGACTGTAAGACATGTTGTGTAGGCGTGCTGCTGCATTTATTTTAGCAATCCATAAAGCTCTTATTTGTCTTTTTCTTTGACGACGGTCACGGTAAGCATATTGACCAGCCTTAATCACAGCTTGTTTGGCGACTCTGAACACACGGCTTCTTGCTCCTTTGTAGCCTTTTGCCAGTTTCATAACCTTTTTGTGCTTTGAGTGTGCTACAACACCTCTTTTAACTCTTGCCATTTTATTTTCCTCGTGTTTTTTATGGTAACATTCGTTTAACAAGAGATTTGTCAGCCTTGCTGACAGTCATGTAATCTCTTAAATGACGCTTGCGTTTAGTGCTTTTCTTAGTCAGTATGTGACGCCTATGTGATTGCGCTCTCTTGTATTCTCCTGACGAAGATTTGGAGAATCGTTTAGCAGCACCACTATTACTTTTCATTTTTGGCATAATGACCTCTTTTACACTTATAAAAACGTTTAAATTATACAGTAATTATATGAAATATGACAATTATTTCTTTGGCGCCATGACCATTACCATTTGCCTTCCCTCAAAAGAAGGCATTTGCTCTACAACAGCATAATCATCCAAATCAGTTTGGACTCTAGTCAAGAAGTCTCTGCCAATCACTTGATGAGCTATCTCTCTACCCCTGAAACGCATTGTTACTTTAGCTTTATCGCCTGCTTTGAGAAACTTCTTCAAACTCTTTAATTTAACCTGGTAATCAGCCTCTTCAGTATTAGGCCTAAATTTAATTTCTTTAACTTGAATTTGTCTCTGTTTTTTCTTTGCTGAATGTGCTTTTTTTGATTGTTCGAACTTAAATTTACCATAATCCATAATTCGACAAACTGGAGGTGATTGATTAGGTACTATTTCTACAAGGTCTAAATCTTCATTTTGTGCAAGTTCTAGCGCTTTAGCAGTTTTTACAACACCTACTTGATCACCATTTGATGCTATTAATCTGACTTCCTGAACATTAATACGTGAGTTCATTCGAAGTTTTCTATTATTTGCTATTATGTTCTCCTATAAAGTTAAACTTTTATCTCTCACAAGAGTTTCTAACATTTTTACAAATTTATCAACAGTCATCTGACCAATATCATTGCCTAACCTAGATCTCACTGAAATTGTGTTACTCTCTATCTCCTTGTCTCCTATAATTAATAGATATGGGATTTTTGCAAGTGTATTCTCTCTTATCTTTAAGCTTATTTTTTCATTTCTATTGTCACAAGCAACTCTAAATCCCTTTTCCCGAAGTTTTTGAGCTACATAATCTAGGTAAGTATCTTGATCAGATGTAATATTCATCAATACTATTTGAGTAGGCGCCAACCAAAGTGGCATATTACCAGCATATTCCTCTATGAGAATACCAACGAATCTCTCGATTGAGCCCAAAATAGCCCTGTGTATCATTACAGGCACTTTTTTAATACCATCTTTATCGACATAGCTTGCGTTTAACCTCTCAGGCATGGAAAAATCTAATTGGATAGTTCCCAATTGCCATTCTCTATCTAGTGAATCAGTCAATGAGAAATCTATTTTAGGACCATAGAAAGCTCCATCTCCCTCATTAATCGTCCAGTTAACTTTATTTTTATTAAGCGCTTTTTTTAGTGAGTCTTCTGATAAATCCCAAATCTCATCATCCCCTACTCTTTTTTCTGGCCGTGTGGATAATTCAACTTTTATTTTATCAAAACCAAAAACTTTATAGATAGAATAAATATTATCAATCAAGGATCCTATTTCACTCTCAATTTGATCAGTAGTACAAAAAATATGTGCATCATCTTGTGTGAAGGCTCTTATTCTAAGGAGCCCATGAAGAGTGCCGGATGGCTCATCACGATGAACTTTGCCAAATTCAGCATACTTTATAGGAAGATCTTTGTAACTTTTTAAACCTTGGTTAAAAACCTGAATATGACCAGGGCAACTCATAGGCTTGATAGCATAACTTTTATCTTCAGAGGAAACTTGGTAAATTAAATCAGAGAATTTATCGAGGTGTCCAGACTTCTTCCATAGGGATTTATCAAGTATTTGTGGTGTATCAATTATTTGGTAATTATTATCTATCAGATAGTTAGTAATAAATGTTTTGACGGAATTAAAAATAAACCATCCATTATTATGCCAGAACACCATACCAGGAGATTCTTCTTGAAAATGAAATAAATCTAGACGTTGACCAAGTTTTCTATGATCTCTCTTGTCAGCTTCTGCCAACTTTTCTAAATGATCATCGAGTGATTTCTGAGTATCCCAAGCTGTCCCATAGATTCTTTGTAAGCTCTCGTTTTTTGAGTCACCTCGCCAATAGGAGCCAGAAACTTTCATTAATTTAAAATACTTAAGCAAGTTAGTATTTACCAAGTGTGGTCCTCTACACATGTCTATATATTCTTCATGATGATATATAGCAATAGTCTCATTATCAGGTATATCATCGATTAATTTCAATTTATAATCTTCACTTCTATCTTTAAAAACTTGAATTGCTTTTTCTCTTGAGACAACTTCTCTTACAATGTTATAATTTTTCTTTGATAGTTTTTTCATAAGCTTTTCAATTTTTGGAAGCTCACTCTCTGATATTGGTTTTTCTGTTAAAACATCATAATAGAAACCATTATTAATAACAGGTCCTATAACCATTTTTACCTCGGGATGTATTTGTTTTAATGCATGACCTAACAAGTGTGCGCATGAGTGTCTTAGTATCTCTAATCCTTCAATTTGATCTGTGGTTATGAAGGACAATTTACAATCTTCAGAGATATTATCACTTAGATCTTTTAAATTACCATTAACCTTTGCAGCTATAATATGATTATTATTGAAATACTTTTTAGAAAAATCTCTAATGGAGAGACTTTTGTCAATCTTAATTTTTTTATCATCTACACTTATATTAAACATAAATTCCTCAAATTAGGCACGATTGGACTCGAACCAACGACCTCCACCATGTCAAGGTGGCGCTCTAACCAGCTGAGCTACGCGCCTAAAAATGTAAAATTAACACGCAGCTAATCTTTTCACAAGCCTAAATCCCATACTATGACCTCTGCTTTTTCTTCTGCTTATTGGGCATATCTAAAAAATTATCTTGGAGTGATGTTATCTGATCACGTATTTTTGCAGCTTCCTCAAATTCTAGTTCTCTCGCATATCTAAACATCTCCTTTTCAAGTTCTTTCACAGCATTGATCACATTAGATTGGTCAATTTTTGGAAATTTCTTCTTCATTTTTGGTGTAAAAGATATTTTCTCAAGTTTTTTATTGGAAATGTAATTGTCATCATCAAGCGTCTCTTTAATTGCTTTTTTAATAGATGATGGTTTTATATTATTTTTTTTATTATATTCTGATTGTATCGTTCTTCGTCTTTCGGTCTCATTTATTGCTCTTTGCATAGAGGGGGTAACATTATCAGCATATAAAATAACTCTGCCATTAATATTCCTTGCAGCTCTCCCGATAGTTTGAATAAGTGACCTATCAGAACGTAAGAATCCCTCCATGTCTGCATCTAATATTGCTACGAGTTCTACTTCCGGAATATCGAGTCCCTCTCGCAAGAGATTTATACCAACCAAAACATCGAAATCTCCTTTCCTTAAATCTCTTATAATCTCTACTCTTTCAACGGTATTGATATCTGAGTGGAGGTATCTGACATTTATGTCAAAGTTCTCTATATGTTCAGTTAAATCCTCTGCAGATTTTTTTGTAAGAGTAGTGATTAAAATCCTATTATTGTTCTCAATTGCTGATTTTATTTCTGAGATAACATCCTCAACTTGATTACTAGAGGGTTTCACTTGAACAGTTGGATCAATTAGCCCTGTTGGTCTGATAACTTGCTCAATAATACTAGTTGATTTTTTCAATTCATAATCTCCAGGAGTTGCAGAAACATAAATTGTTTGAAAATTGTATGCCTCGAATTCTTCAAATTTTAACGGTCTATTATCTAATGCAGAAGGTAATCTAAAGCCGTAATTCACAAGTGTCTCTTTACGAGATCTATCTCCTCTATACATACCTCCTATTTGCGGGACACCAACATGACTCTCATCGATAATAATTAGTCCATCTTTGGGCATATAATCCAATAAACATGGTGGATGCTCACCAGGCTTAGTGCCAGCGATATAACGTGAATAATTTTCTATGCCAGAGCAGTAACCCATTTCAGACATCATCTCTAAGTCATAATTTGTTCTTTCTCTCAATCGCTGTGCTTCCAATTGTTTATTAAGTTTAGAAAAGTGTATTAATTGATCTTTTAACTCATGTTTAATCTCGACTATCGCATTATCAATCACTGATTGTGGTGTTACATAATGCGACTTGGGATATACTGTAAATCTTTTTATATTTCTATTTACAGTACCTGTCAAAGGATCAAAAATATACAAGTTTTCGATTTCATTATCAAAAAGTTCAATACGTAAAGCATCTTTTTCTGAATCTGCCGGGAATACATCTATTATTTCCCCTTTTGCAGAAAAAGTCCCCCTCCTTAGCTCAGTGTCATTTCTCTCGTACTGTAACTCAACCAACCTTTCTTGGATTGCTTTTCTATCTATAACATCGCCTTGTACAAGATGGAGTATCATTTTTAAATATGTTTTTGGATCACCCAAACCGTAGATGGCGGAAACACTTGCTACAACAATTGCATCATCCCTCTCTACTAAAGATTTAGTTGCAGATAATCTCATCTGCTCAATATGCTCATTAAGAGAGGCGTCTTTTGCGATATACGTATCGGATACCGGTACGTATGCTTCTGGCTGATAGTAATCATAGTAAGATACAAAATACTCTACAGAATTTGAAGGAAAAAAATCTCTCATTTCGGTATATAACTGAGCAGCAAGTGTTTTATTAGGCGCCATAATCAAAGTTGTTTTATTAGTGTTCTCAATTATTTTTGCCATCGTAAATGTTTTACCAGACCCAGTGACACCCAGGAGTGTTTGGTGTTTTTGTTCATCAACAACCCCACTTACCAAAGAATCTATTGCCTTAGGCTGATCCCCTGATGGTGTATAATTAGATTTGAGTTTGAACGACTTCATGCTGATATATTAACATGAAGTTTACTTGAAAGGACCATGTATGGTACGATAAAACATCAAGGAAAAATAATTGACATTCTCAAATAGAATAAAACTAATCAAACCGTCCTCAACAATGGCGCTGACATCAAAGGCGAATGAAATGCGTCGTCAAGGAGATGATGTACTTGTCCTAACCGTGGGTGAGCCGGATTTTGACACACCGCAATATATTAAAGATGCTGCCAAAAAAGCAATTGATGTGGGTGCAACTAAGTATACTTCTGTAGATGGTACTCCAGAACTAAAAGAGGCTATAGTCAACAAGTTTAAAAATGAGAATAACCTATCTTTTAAAACGAATGAGGTGATCGTCTCAGCAGGATGTAAGCAGTCAATTTTTAATATGCTTCAAGTGCTCGTAGATAATGGTGACGAGGTTGTTATTCCTGAGCCTTATTGGGTGTCCTATTCCGATATGGTAGTGTATGCTGGTGGTAAGCCAGTCATGCTCGAGACTACTTATCAAAATAATTTTGATATCGACATTGAGCAATTGGATAATTGCTTATCTAAGAATACGAAACTACTTATGATTAATAGTCCCAATAATCCAAGTGGAAAATATTTCGATACTAAAACATTGGCAGATATCGCTAAATTACTTGTAAATAAGAAAAATGTTTTTATATCATCTGATGATATATATGAGCACATCCATTGGCATGAAGAGGGGTTTCACAATATCTTAAATGTTGCACCGGAGCTTAAAAATAGAGCGATAATTCTTAACGGTGTATCCAAAGCATACTCCATGACTGGTTGGCGCATTGGTTACGCAGCGGGAGATAGTGAAATAATCAAAAAAATGAAAACATTGCAATCTCAAAGCACATCGTGTGCAAGCTCAATTTCTCAAGCAGCTGCATGCGCTGCCTTATCAAACGAATGTAAAGAATTGCCTAATATGAGAGCTGAATACAAAAAAAGACATGATTTCGTTGTTAGTCAACTGAATCAGATTGAGGGTGTTTTGTGTAAAGAAACTGATGGTACTTTTTATGTTTTCCCATCGTTCCAAGAATATATAGATAATCATAACCTTTCAGACGATAATGATCTAGCTATGAAGTTACTCAATGAAGCAAAGGTTGCCGTAGTTCCTGGCAGTGCTTTTGGCATGACGGGTCATCTTAGGCTATCTATTGCTCTCGATATGAAGTCTCTGGAAGATGCAATGACAAGAATAAAATCATTGTTATCATAGAACAATGGGGCAAGCTTTAGCGATAGTTCTCACAGCAGTCGGTAGTAATAAAGAGGCTGAATCTTTGAGTAATATTCTTGCCAAATCTAAATACGTTGCCTGCATTAACATACTACCTGATGTCAAAAGTAAGTACATGTGGAAAGGTAAGCTACAGAATACTAAAGAATTAATACTAATGATTAAAACTAGGAAAGATTATTTTAAATATTTGGAAAGTCTTATTAAGAAAAATCATTCTTATCAAGTGCCAGAAATATTATGCATCGATATTGCTAATATTTCAGCTGACTATAGTAACTGGATTATTAGTGAATTGAATGTAAAGAAAAATAAATAAATATTCATTTAGAAGAATGGATCATATGCCCATTGAAGAAGTGCCTGTCTCTGTTTTGCTCTACACATTAAATCATTTTTTTTACAATTTTTTTTAATAGCTCCTATGTGTCTAGGGCCGAAGTTATGCCATCTCATAATCTGTATTTGATCCATTTCTTCTACTCTTCTCCCCAGAAAAAATCTACAATACCATTGAAACCATCCAAGAGGATCCTCCTTAAAAATCCAACCTTTTGACAACCAATGAGACATAGGTAGACCCGCTCTTACCCTGAAATAATTAAGATTTACATCAAACTCATCATTATTTATTTTAGCTTTCCTAAACCAAGTTTTGGGATATTCCTCTATTTCACCTTTAAAATAATATCCTCCAAATACTCCTGCTTCTAACATCTCTTTTGGTGTCAGTGTTGGTTTAAATACTTTATATACATCTATTTTTACAGATATTGTATTAGTGTTATTCTCAAGATTCTGCATAGTAATTAATATTAAATGTTCTTACCACTCCCCGGGACGGACTCGAACCGCCGACCTGGTGATTAACAGTCACTCGCTCTACCAACTGAGCTACCGGGGAATAATTAAAAGCATCA
>Ga0163110_10001474_pt1 | contig 11967 bp, 4 predicted proteins | sample CRUFie1St17metaG_FD_108703 | JGI IMG/M metagenome (GOLD analysis project Ga0163110, IMG submission 108703) | Marine microbial communities from the Costa Rica Dome - CRUD Field 142mm St17 metaG | ecosystem: Environmental > Aquatic > Marine > Oceanic > Photic zone | place: Costa Rica: the Eastern...
AAAAATGAAATAATAGCTAGATTTGGTAATGTTGCTACTAATGAATTTGAATGCATATCAATTGCTAATAATGTTCATGGTTATCCTGCGATAGTACAGGAGTCATCTGGTGATACTTTAGATTTAAGATCTTTAGGTGCTGTTCAGGTAACTTTAGATTCTAACAACAATGATAATAATACTAAGTATTTCCGTATATCTGCTAATGGTATCGGTAATACTGCAGCTGAATTATTCAGAGTTCATGAAGATGGAGATGTTGGTATTGGAACTGCTTCGCCAGAAGAGAAACTTGACATTCGTGGTCATGTAAAAGTTGATAGTGGCCCAGTATTAGAAAGTTCTGTCAGTGGTGGTGTGCTAAAAATAACTTCTGCAACTGGATATGTTGAAGTTGGATCGAAAAATAGCAGTTATGCCCATTTTGGAACTAATAAAAGCAAATATTATTTTGACAAAAGACTAATTGTAAATGAGGGTATAGTCGCTTCATATGATGAAGATTTGAGATTTTATACTGACATAACTGATGAAAGATTAAGAATTAAAAATGATTCAAGTGGTATAATTCAATTAAACATTTCAAATAATTCCCATATTCGAGGTGGTATCTACGCAAAATATACAGGAGCATCAGGTGACACTGCAAATATTAACACTTCAAGTGCTGGTAAAGTATCATGGTTACAAACAAATACCACAATATTTGAAAATGGTGGATTTACAAACACCGCAACTGATGTAACTGTTCCTTATGCTGGAATTTATCAAGTCATATTTAATGGATACTTAGAAAGTCCTAGTACAGCTAGAACAAATGTGAGATTTAGATTCCAAGTGAATGGAACGGATCAAGATGCAGATCTTTCATTAAATAACTATATTCGTCATGATAGTGGTCATAATGAATCATCTGTAAACTTTATAGCATATTTAAATTTATCAGCAGGTGATACTGTTGCCGTATCAGCTCAGGCAGTAGGAGCAAGTGGAACTGTTACTATGTTAAAGGATCATTCTTCTCTTACATTCCACCTCGTAGCATAAATAATCAAAAATGGCATTATATAACGACGCAGCAGGAAGACCGTTACAAAAAGTATTCAATCGAATTGGTATTCGAAGAGATCAAAACTTTGCAGACTTATCAAGTCCAACTGGTGGTTTAGGTAATTTAATTGACACATTAATTAACGATGATGCGAATACCTTTATAGCAGAAGATTTAGGAGTTATTAATAATATTTTTTCAAGAGGATTAACAAATGGTAATTACTTAAGTGTTGCTGGAAGTGCAATAAGATTTGTTACTCCTGATGGAACAAAAGAAGATTATTTTGACCCCCGAATTACATATCAAAATCGTTTAGATAAAATACAAGTTTTTTCAGGAGTGCCAAGACTTGCTGGTGGTAATGGATTAACAGCAAGATACTACCAGAATGATCAAATAAATTTTGACGAACATGATGACCTTGCTGGTATTGGGACTGGATTCGAATATGATGTAGATCCAAACACAACTGCAGCAGATGTTTTTACAGGAATTACAACTTTAGGTCAATTACCAGATGATGATTTTTGGGAGGAAGGTGATTTTTCATATACAACAAAAATTCACCCGCAATCAGTTAAAAGTAATACAGGTGTAAAGTGGGAAGGATATTATGTTCCATCAATAACTGGCCCAGTAGAGTTTTTAGTTTCTTCTACTGGATATTTCACATTTGATTTTAATAAGGAGGGATATGTAGAAAACCAAAATGGCAATCAAACCAGTGCATCAATATCTGCAGTTGGTGCAGGTAATACTTATACAGAATATGTAAGAGTTGGTGTTTCTACATCATTTCAGGTAAGTTCAGGTGGTGCTGGAAATGTTCTTACAGTAAGCACTGCTGATCTTGGCAAAATAAACACAATTGGTCATGAAATGACTGTAACTGGATCAAACATTGTATCTGGAGCAATAGTATCAAATACTAATAGAGTGACTGGAACTATTTCTTTAACCTCTGATTCTACAAATTCAATCACAGGATCATTTACTAATCAAACAGTAACATTTTCCAGAAATTTAAGTCAATCTGAAAGCATTACTGCCATATTTGATACTCAGGTATTGGAAGCATACCAAAGATATCGAATTAGAATTAGATACTTTCACCATAAAAATTTTGACTCCAGAAATATAGCTCAATCAATTAATATTAATGCTAGACAAAGAAATCAACCATTTACAGCTGATCTAAGATATACTCAATTATTCACTTTAGATTATGATTTTACAAATGCTTCAAAAGGTGATTTTAATGATTATAATGACCAATCCGTTCTTTTTGGTGGAACAGATACTGAGGGCATTGGTTCAAGAACTGATGCAAGTGGTCAGGATTATGCAAAAGTAAGCACAAGCAATAAAGTAGATATTAAATATGCACCAAAACAAGAATTAGGAGATGGAACAAATATATTCACAGGGATTACCAGAAGTCAAATAAGTGTTACTAAAAAAGGTGGATCTCAGGTATTAGAGACAGGTAATAGTTTAACAACAAATATTGAAGTTGGTAATTACATTATTGGAATACAAGACGGTACCAATGCGAGTGTTTCATTTTTTGCTAGAGTTTCTGATTTATTAGAAAATGAATTTATTGTTATGGATAGAGTAGCAATCAACAGTGGTACTCATACAGAAACAGTTCGATTTATTGATCATCGTGGTTTCGTGAGAAGAGTCCGTGTGGGTACGAGTAGCAATAATACGATTACAAGTTCTGTGCCATCAAATCCATTTGTTGGAACTGCAGATCAGTCTGGATCACTTACTTCTCCTGATATGACAACGATTCACAAAGACGTTCAGGTGGGTATGATTGCAATTGGTGCTGGTATTCCTGCTTTTACAAGAGTGGTATCAGTAAATAATAATCAAACTGAAATAACATTAAGTGCGTCTGTCAGTATTGTAAGTGCAAATCAGGATGTGTTCTTTTATGATTTCAAAGGATTACGAGATAATAGTCTCCAAAACTTCTGTGACCGTATTGACAGTTCTCCAACTGTTAGATGTTTAATTTCAGATGTATCATCTACCCTCCCTGTAGGAACAACTATAATTACTGTTGATGATATAAAAAATGTTGGTGTTGGTTGGGAACTTCAAGGATCATATTTTGGTGCAAATGGTATAGGAGTCAAATCTCTTCCTGGTGGAAATCAGATAGAATTGGATTCTGGTATTGTAAAAAGTCTTCCCGATGACGCACAGTTTACAGCAGTAGAACCTGCTAAAAGCACTGGTGATTATACGTTATGTTGCCCACCAACAGACACTTCACCACCATTTGATGCAAGTGAACAAGGATTAAATACTATTCCAACACATAAAGATCTAGGAATTGTAAGTGGTAATTTAAAATTCGATTCCCTAGTCATACAAGATGATCAGGCCTCTAATAATGCGACTGATTTAACAACACAAGGAACTGATGTCAATAGAACAATCGATATTAAAACTCCATCAGGGACTTTTAAAATATTAGCATTCAAAGAACCTTAAAAAAGGTTTTGAGTCAAATTTTTACCGAAATTTTTTTTCCGACTTTTTTGGAATTAAAAGTTAGTTTTGATTTAGGTATTAGATAAGAGTAGATAGTATGTCTCTTGGTTTCCATTCTCATCCTGAACTTTGATTGGTAACTTATGTGTGAAGTTTCCACCTGATAACGAACTTTCTGCACTTTGGCCAGATACAGTTGATACATCACTAGCAATTCCTTCAATTACCATTGACCCATCCTCACTATTACTTAATATGGATCCATCAAGAAAAGCTAACTCACCAATTGATACTTCCTCTGATGATGTAGTTAATGCTGTTCCAACTTTATTCCACGGATTATTATCGCTTGAGAATGCACGAGTATTTCCAATGTAAATGCCAGGTGCATTTGCGTTATCAACACCGTTAATAGTAATATTATTAGCAGGATCATTTAGAACAACATTTCCTTCAAATTTAATTTGATCGATAGTAGAAATGCTTTCATCTCCTCTATATTTTTTTGCAGTAAAATATTCAGCAAGCTCAGAATTAGTTTGTGCATTTTCAAAAGTATCATTAATACTGTCACTCAAAAAACTAAAATCATCACCCTCATTTTCAGTATCTTGATATTCAGGTTCAATGTAATTGATTAACTGTTGTTGATGAACTGCATCATCTCTAATAAATGAAAAATTACTATTTGATGCGGTTGAACTTCCCCCTATTGAAATTGCACTTCCTCCTGAAGTACTTGATAGTTTGAATTTATTCACTCCATTTGAATTAGTTACATAATAGGTTGTGTTTTGATTAAATGTCACGCCACCAATAGTAACATCAGTGCTCACTCCAACTATATCACCATCCGTAAAAGTAAATACATTTTGAGGTTTAAGAATAAATTGAACTGAACTTGTACTCATGCCAAATTCAGTGTAATTAATCAATTCATTAGTTAAAGTAACTCTTGTTGAATCAGGAATTGTAGTTTGAACTGTATATTGACCATTTAAAGAAACAGCAGAGGAGACTCCAGTTATACCTTTGAGTTCGACCAGATACCCTACTTTCAACTCATAGGGTTCTGCTAAATCAATCGTGATAACAGTATTTGCAGTCCCTTGTTGTGATGAAAAAAGACTACTAATCCCTATTTGTCGATCAGATGCAAATGAGAAAAAACCTTGTGCATCAACCGTATTAAAACCAACTTTTGATGTGTTTCTTAAATTATTTTGAAGCAATCTTATGTCAGCAGCAGCACCTGCACCTGCAAGGTTATCAAAAGCTGCACCATCATCAGGAGTTTCTTCTAAATTGAGATCTCTTCGATATCCTTGATTGTTTATGACTGCCATTAGATTTTTCCTATTTTAATTATAAATTTGATTGGATTCCACCAGGTGAGATTCCTATATCCCACCCGTTGTTTGAAAGTATTTTTGCAGCGTCCATACCAGATCCAAAAGGAGTTGGAATTATGTTGCCAGCCTGAGTTTTTAAATTAATTGTAACTCCTCCACGTTTAACTGACTGCCAGTTTTCTAATAAATCTTCTAATATTTTATTTAGTGCTGACTGACTTAGATTATTAAATGATAGATCTAAGTATCTAATTTTGTAAAGTTTCTTAAATGCTCCATCTGTATATCCAGTAAAATTGTTACGATGTAATGTTAGTGTCCTTAAATTAGTACACCCAGTAAAATCTGGTATAGAACCAGCAAGTTGATTATCATTTAGTTGAAATTTTTGTAAAGAAGGTAGTAATCCTGGTTCGGAAAGACTAGTTAATTGATTATTTTGGAGGTATATAAAACGAAGACTATTTAAGTTTGCATAACTGGGCACCACTCCATCAAGTTGATTATAAGATAAATTAACATAACGAATTAATGGATTTGCAGCAAAATTAGGAGGAGATCCATCGAACGCATTTCGATTAGCAACTAAAGTATGTAATTTAGTATTCGTATTAAACAAAGAAGCTATGGAACCACTAGTTCTACCATAAGAATAATATCTAAAATGTGCAAGATTTGGATTTTTTATGAATGCATTTGGATCTATTGATTTTCCTGATAATAATTTATTTGACAATATGTAAAGATTTGAAAGTTCTGGTGCATCTTCAAATGTATCTGCATGAATTACATGAGTTTGATCTGCATCAGCAACACCTGGTTTTCCACCTTTAATGTATGTGTATCTTATATCAAGATGTGTTAATACGGGATTTGTAAATTTATTGGGAAAATTTATTTGCCCTAAATTTGTACGATAAAAACTAATTCTTTCTAACGAATTGCAATTATTAAATAAGTAAGCACCAGTGCTATTGTTAACTAATTGATCCTGTGATCCATTATTATCAGCAGAGTTGAATACTCTAAGACTGCTACAATTTTGTAAATTTGATGGGATTCCAAGACCAGTTCCACCGTAATTTATACTTTCAATTGTGGGTGGATCGCCACCTTGTGAATTTGCACTTTCTAATGCAGTAACTCCACCAGAATCAGCATCATTTAAAAATCTATTTGCAAAACAACTAAGAGTAACTAATTTTGGAAGCATTTTGAAACTAAATGATCCTTTTGTATATGTTATCGTATTTCCCTCTGAATTGTTTGCAGTTTCACCCTCTCCAATTGCATTTAGATCAACACTTCGAAAACTATTTCTGGCAATATTATAATTAACGACTCCTATTGGAACATCTGGACAAAATGCTTGAGAGCCAGCATCGTTTCCAGTTGTAAGAGTTCCCCCCAACTTAACTTGAGTATTTGCTGATGTACTATTTCTAGTATCTTGGTTAAGAATTCTTCCACCACTAACTCTATCAAGATTAAAAGTTGTCAAATTTGGAAGTCGTGCGGAAAAAATATTTCTTTCAATTGAACCAGAGAAAGTCCCACCCATACTCAAACTTGCAAGAGAAGTTGGAATCTTTAATAAAACTTCCTTGTTAAAACTTCTTTCAGTTTGTATATCACTTAAATGTAATGGATTTCTTCTCAATTGTAAAGAAGAAAGAGACGGTGCTATAAATGTAAAATTAGGAAGCAATTTAATATTATTAAAATTAAAATTTAAAGAGGTACATGATGATAATTTTGTTGGTGGTAACTCTGAGATTGATGCATTTTCAATTGTAATGCCTGTAATTTCATTTGGATTTTTATATACTTTAATAAATCTTTCTCTTGAGACTGGTGATCTAAATCTAATCGAAGAAGTTGTAGAACCTCTATTTTTAAAATTAGAATATAAATTTTCGTTTGCAGTTTCAACTATTTTCCAACTTACTCTTGGATTATTATTATTGACTGTGACAGTGGCATTTAGATTTCTAAAGAATCCCTTGAAAACTAAAGGTATTCCTTTCATTGCATATAAAAATACTATATCATTCCCAATTTTACATTTGATTCTTGATGTAGGAACTTCAGATGGAAACTCAACTGGTTCTGGTACAATAGATGTCTGTAATCTTGGTTGTCCTGCTGGCCCTACAATTCCAGATTGTGGTAGAGTGTTACTAGTAGCATTACCTAACGCTTGAGTTGCAGTTGACTGTGCTCCAAAAACTAATTTTCCGTCCGTTACAATACCAACTCTTGCACCATAAGAAATTCTTGCTAATTTTTGTGTTTCTAAATTTTGATTATTTGCTCTGGGATCTGAAGAACTCCATGCACTGACTCGTGATGTTGATATATCTGCGATTTTTACTTTGTTGCCATCATCAAAATCAACGTAACGATAACGAATTGCACTACCACTTATTGATCCATTAAGATTTAAATTACCAAATAAAGTTTGATCAGTTCCAGCTCGTTTTTCTAAAATACTAGTGAAAGCACCAGTTTCTCGATTAAAACGATCTAAGGTTTTATATAAAGGAACATTTAAACGAGAAAAACTAATCCAATCAAAACGAGACATACCCTCATTTACTGCACCTCTAATTATTTCTAAATCAAGAGGATTTATTCCAATATTTCGTAAAGCAGTATTCTTGTCTCTTACATCAGATAATCTGCTAAGAACATTTAGACCAAATAATTTGGGATTTGTAAGTGCCATTATTGTTCCTTGAAATTTAAACTACTTTGAATAAATTTATCAGTGCTACCTGACAATGATTTTGCAGTAATAAAAGTTGCCTCGACGTTATTATTATCTGGTGTAATTACATTTCTATCCACACCAAAAACTTTAGTCATGTCGATTTCTTTAGTTTCATCTTGACCAACATAAAAAATATCTTTTGTAACTGATTGTCTCAATATTCTTAAGTTTTGTAGGTCAACAGTTGCAGAAGATAATCTATCCACTGGTAAAAAATTAGGTGGAGGTGTTTCTGTATTTGATCCATCACCACCTACTATGTCGATAGATCCGTTTGAATTTTCCGTAATAGCTAATTTTGGTGATGAAGTTTTCTGAAAATTACCAGATATTTCTGTTACCATGATGTTATTTATTTTTGAATTGTCTCTTAATTTACCAACAAGATACAAAGGATAGACAGCATAAGTAAAGAGTTTCGTCTTAATTCCACCTAAAAGTTTTCCTGTTAATTTAACTGTTCTAGCAATAAGTTTGAGTCCTGTTGTGTTACTAGGGAATAATTGACCTCCAGTGCTTCTAATTCGAATAGATTCACTATCGAGTCCTCCAAAATAACTAGCATCATTAATTTTAGTAGGTGTTGATTCATTGAAAACTGAATTTGTTGCATTAATAGTTCCATTAGTATTTTCAAAAACAACCTGACCATTTAACCAATCAGTGATTCCACCACCAAAAGTTCCCTGTACAATTAGATATTCATGAGCTATGAGACTAGTTCCACCTCCAGGAATATTAGTAGTCGGAGAAACATATGTTACGTCTAAAGCTAAATCACTTTTTTCACCAACTTCAATTTCTACTGACGAACAAACTCCTCCAGAGTTCTGACCAGATGGATTTGGAACTAATGGAATTCGAACATCCTCAGCCATTCTAACTCTGTATTCAGAAGGAGACCAACGTTCATTAACCTCAACACCATCCTCATTCATGCCACCCCAACTATGTGTATGTTCTCCAAATAGTATTTCACTGTTTGGTAAAATGGTTGTTGTCATTCCACTTGTTGCTGCAACTGGAGATACTCCAGCTTCCTCTTTATAGTCAGTCCAACTTAAAACATCAGCGTCCCATCCAATTAAATCATTTCCACTTATAGTGGGTTCTTTATCAGTTACACCAATCATAAAGTCTGACCAATGAGTACCACCTTGATAAGAAGAAATTCCATCTTTAGGTCTAGAATTTAAGAATTGAAGTCTAATCTTTGATCCAGATAACTTTTGACTTGAGGCGAAATGAACATCATTATAACTACTGAGACGAACTTTATGTGGGTAAGTTCCACCAACTCCTGTTGTTGGATCAGTTATCCCTATTGTGGGTACGATTCCTGCTTGTCCATAATCTTTGACCAGAGCACCACCAATTTTTCTTCCACCCGAAGTTTCATCTGTGTTTGTGTTGTAGGTTGGATATCCATTTAATCCAGGCCCCCAACCGTATATGTTCACCGAAGAATAATAATCTTTTCCAAAATGTGTTTCTTCTGGATCTCCACTCATCGAGTGGACATATGCATTAAAAATTGATGGTGCAATTAATTTAGAACCAATGTCATCAGTAGTGAAACTTGCTCCAATACCAGAAACTGTATTTGATTGTGTAAATTCTAAATTAATCTCTCTTCCACTTATAGTTGATCCAACGCCAGGAGTAATTACATGTGCATGCCCTTTACATCCGACACATGTCCTAACCTTAACCTCAGTTAATGCATTTGTTGTCATATTAAATTTAGTTGGAAGAATTAATTTTCTATTTGCAATTTCAACTAATCTCTCTGTAGAACCAGATCCAGTTACACTAGTAAATACATCTTTCGGTCTTACTCCAAATACAGTTGTTTCATTTGCAGCATTAATTTGTTTTGGATTTAAACCTGTACTTACAGAGTAAATTTGAGATGTTCCCTCATCACCTCCATCAATGTAATATGAAGCACCATACTTATATAAAAATTGAGGTTGTGTTATTCTTGAATTATTAAAACAATTTAAAGTATATTTAAATCTAAAATATGAATCTTCCAAACAAGGGCCTGTTAATTGGTTTTCAATCACAAGTGTATGAACTACAACCCATCTTGCATCACCAGTGCCAGCAGGAATATAAGCATAAAATCTCGCACCAATCGCACCATACCAACCAAATTCAATCTTCCACATGGTAACGTTTTGTGGCAAAATATTATAACCAGATGGCCCGTTTCCATTTAAGGGATCACCATTAAATTTATCTCTTGGTATTTCAACCGTATGATAATTTACTGCTCTCTCGTCTTGTTCAGTTTCAGTACTGTAGGGCCCAAGTCCTGGTTTTACATCAAAAGGATCACCACTGGGTATTTCAGGTTGTACTGTATTATAAGATCTTCCATTAATTTGAATTGATGATATTTCAGTAGGATCTAATCCATTTCTAGTTAAAACATCCACAGATAATGGGACTGTACTTCTACGAATAATTGAAAGTTGTCCTGCGTATATTTTAAACATGTATTGATCAGTGGTATTTGCAACCCCCCATTCTAATGCAACTCCACTGATTGGTTCTACAGAGGATTTCAATCCAAATGTAAATCCACTTATTCGACCTGGTTGATATCTAAAAACTCTTCTGGATTGTATGGCACTAAATCTGATGTAATTAGAGTTATATCCTGGTATAGTATCTCCACTAGGAGATGGTACACCTGCAACACTTAAGATTGTGCGTAGAGATCCAAAACTTACTTTTTCACCAGTCACTGGATCAATTAGTTGAGAAGTATCAATCAGTCTCCATGTGTCTGTCCAATCATCTATTTTTGCAAAAGCAAATGTAAAATCATCTGGTTTTCCTTCAACTTTAGAGTACACAACTTCACCTGCATCATCAACAGTAGCATGATCTGGATTTAAAAACTTACTCGCATAAGTTATGGTATAACCTAAAGATTGAGCTGCTACACTAGAGAAATATGTAAAAGCAGCATTTCCTAATCTTATAAAATCAAGATATCTGTTGTATTTGGTCTCATCATATAATCCTATTTTTTGATAAATGGGCCCATAAGGGAATGAATATGAAACAGGAAAAGCAGATAATTTAATCGCAGACTCCTGTGTCTCTTCTTCTATTCTTGCTCTATATCTTTGACCATAAATTCGATTAATTCTTTGCTCCCAAGATGCTTTACTGGTTCCAGAATTATACGTATAAGTTTCCCAATCATCTTTATTTAATCCATAAGAAGAAACATTTGAAAATAAACTTAACTGAACTTCAGCACGATTTACACCAAGTAATGTTGTGCTAACTTCACTTGTTTCTTTAAAAACCTCTGCTACTTTTAAAACGTTATTTGATTCATAGGTAACTCTTTGTAAGCGAGTAATAACAACATCACTAGTTGTTATTCCTGAATTCACATATTCCGATATTATTAATCTATCGTAACCTTTTTTTAGAACATATGCTCCATTTGGAATATTAAATCCTGAAACTTTATCTCCTATAACTACATTATCAATGATGCCTCTGTCAGTTGATGAAAAGTATAATTTATTTTTATCTAATCCTGTAGGAGATATAACTCTTACTTCAAGTATATTGGGAAAACCATCTAATTTAACTGTAGTATTATCTGCCTCTAGAACTTTAATTTCTCCAGGTGTTGTTGATCCAACTCCAACTGTATCACCATTAGCTTGAAGAACAGGAGATACAATCGTAGTAAATCCAACATTATCAAGTTTAGTATCTAAATCAAAGTTAAGTCCATAAGATGCAGTTGTTGTTCCTACTCCTACCGCAACAAATTTATTGATTTCATATTTGTCTAAAGGGTTTTCAGGAAAAACAACTGAAGTTGCTCTTTTCTTAGAAGCATCTGCAACAAAGAATTGATCAACTTTAGTTACAAGTGGATTACCAAACTCATCAGTTAGACGTACACCATTCGAAATATTAAATAACGGTTGTTCGTCTAATGGTATTACGGATACTGGGCGTTTATCGTGCCCAATTTTAACATCCTTTCCCCCATTCATAGATCACTGCTCCTCCCAAGTGATACTCGCAGATGTTGTTGATATTCCAGCAGAGGGATTGTATACTTTATCTGATGATCCAACAACATACAAACTTTCTACGACATTTGTAAGTGGGAATGATAGATATTCTTTATTATAATCAAAGTATGATGATAAGTCAAACTCTTCACCTGATGCAGGTATAAACAAACTTGCAACAATTACTCCCGTCTTCGGAATCGGGGCTTTCAATTG
>Ga0163110_10001477_pt1 | contig 11951 bp, 10 predicted proteins | sample CRUFie1St17metaG_FD_108703 | JGI IMG/M metagenome (GOLD analysis project Ga0163110, IMG submission 108703) | Marine microbial communities from the Costa Rica Dome - CRUD Field 142mm St17 metaG | ecosystem: Environmental > Aquatic > Marine > Oceanic > Photic zone | place: Costa Rica: the Eastern...
AAAAGCCGGGTATAGAAGGTCGGCACACCCATCATCGAGGTGGCTTTCGGCATCCATTCCAGCGCGATATCGGCCGAGAATTTCGGCAGGAAGATCATCGAGCCGCCGACCATCGCCAGCAGGTTACCTGCCACGAACAGTCCGTGCGTGTGATAGATCGGCAGCACGTGGAGCAGCGTGTCATCGGCGGTGAAGCGCCAGTATTCACGCAGCACATCGGCGTTCGAGCGCAGGTTCCGGTGGCACAGTTTGGCGCCCTTGGACCGGCCGGTGGTGCCGGAGGTATAGAGAATGGCGGCAAGGTCTTCCGATCCGCGTGGCACCGCTGTGAACGGGCCCTCATGCTGCATCGCGGCCTCTGCAAGGCTGCCGCTCTCGTCGCCGTCAAGCGTCATCAGGACAGCGCCGATCCTTGCGGCGATGGGGGTGATGGCCTCTGCCGCCGCGTTTGATGTCACGACAATGCGCGGCTTTGCGTCCCCAAGGAAATAGTCCAGCTCGGCCGGGGTATAGCCGGTATTGAGCGGCAGATAGACACCGCCCGCCTTGACCGTTGCCGCATAGAGGGCGAACAGCAGCACCGACTTGTCGGCCTGCACCGCCACACGGTCGCCCGGGGCAAGCCCCTGCGCCACGAGCATTGTGGCAATCCTGTCGGTCAGTGCCGTGAAGTCGGCGAAGCTGATGTCCCTGTCCGCTGTGTAGAGGAAGGTCTTGGTGCTGTCGGCGTGAGGGGCGAACACGCCGTCATAGAGGTGGTTGCTCATAGGAGATACAGGTCCAGATATGTCAGAAATTCAGTTCAGGTCGAAACGGTCATATAGCTCGGTGGGTGCCTCGTGCAATGCCATCTCCGCACGGATAGCCTCGCAGATGGCGGCATCGACATCGGGGTTCTCGCACGGCGACATCTGCCGCGGATCGGCGTGCAGATCATACAGCACGGTGTGCGCATCCGCAAAGCCGCCCTGACGCGGTGAGCGCTTGGCATCGGCCCGTGCAGGCAGGCGCAGCACCGGCGCCCCGCGGGTAAAGTCGAAGCCGCGATGCAATGTGGCGGGCGCCAGTTCCTCGATGGTGAACAGGCTGCGGTTATGGGCCGGCATCAGCGTATATTCGAACAGTGCCGTACCTTCCATATCGGCCGGATAGCGGAAATAGCTATACCGCCCGTCCGTGGCGTTGATGGCACCGCCGAAAATGCCGTAGAGCGCGATTTCCCGCACCTTGTCGGCCCGCCCGTCGAGAAGCGGCAGAAGCGACTTGCCGAGGACATGCGGTCCCGGCACCTCGCCGTGAAGTGCCAGCAGGGTCGGCATCAGGTCTGTCGTCTGGGTCAGTGCCGAAATCCGCTGGCCGCCACCGGCAGTCAGTTCCGGATGCCAGATCATCAGCGGGATCTGCGCCACCTCGTTATAGAAGGGCATGCGGTTCTTCGCCCACCAGTTATGTTCCGACAGCAGAAACCCGTGATCCGTCGTCATCACGATGGCCGTGTCGTCCCAGCCATCATGTTCGTCCAGATGATCGAGGATGCGCCCGAGCTGCGCATCGCACAGCCGCACCAGCGCGGCATAATTGGCGCGAAGCTCGGCCACTTCCTCGGGCGTCTCGTCGACGGTCTTGTAGCGTGGCCAGTCCAGCACTGGCCCCTCATAGCCGGTGTCGCCGTCACGGTAGCCGTCCGGTGCATGAAAAGGCTCATGCGGGTCGAAGGTTTCCATCTGCAGCATCCAGCCGTCTGTGCCGGCATTCTCGGTCATGAACTGCAGGGCGGAATCGACACATCGCACCACCGGGAAATCACCCTCGCCCTTCACCCTCGTGCGGTTGATCATGCCCTGCAGGCGGTGGCCGTTCCGGTGATCCTCAAACTGCAGCGGGTGATATTGCTGGCGGAAGCGGTCGATCGGTGGCTGCACCATCGCTGCCCACGGGTCTGATTCCTGGCCGCGGATGAAGTCCCAGCTGGAATAGCGGGTGTGGTAGGTGGCGCCGCCATCCTCGAAATAATGGTAATGGTCGGATACAAGGTGACAGTAGGTTCCCGACGATTTCAGCTGTGCGGCGAAACTGTCGTCGAATGGCTCGAGCGGGCCCCAGCTTCGGTGCAGAAAATTCAGCCGGCCCGTCTGCATGTCGCGCCGTGCCGGCATGCAGGGAAGCGAGCCTGCATAATGATTCTCGAACACGGCCGAGCGCGATGCCAACCTGTCGAAATTTGGTGTCGGGATGTGCCCGCCATAGGCGCCGAGGGCTGACCGGTTGAGGCTGTCGAAGAGAATAAAAAGCGTTTTCATCAGCGTTGAGTCCGGTTGGCCGTCCGACCTGATTTTTGAATTGACTTCAAAAAACCGATCGTCCTTTAATTTGGTATACAATTTTTTTGCCCAAGTCGAGGGCGCCGGCAAGCTGTCGGTAGCCAGCGCAGTAAGGTCGATCATGCCGTTTGAGCCAGCCAGCGATATTCTCTCCGATTACACCGTTCTAGACCTGACACGGGTGCGCTCCGGCCCCACCTGTGTCCGCCAGCTTGCGGACTGGGGGGCGAATGTCATCAAGATCGAGAATCCCGACAAGGCCGGGTCCGATATGGGTGGCTCGCGCGAGGGCTCCGATTTCCAGAATCTGCATCGCAACAAGCGTTCGATGGTGCTGAACCTCAAGGATCCGGACGGTGTCGCGATCTTCAGAAAAATGGCCGAGACAGCCGATGTTGTGGTCGAGAATTACCGCCCCGATGTGAAGTTTCGCCTCGGCATTGATTACGAGACCCTGAGCGCCGCCAACCCGCGGCTTGTCTATGCCTCGATTTCCGGCTTCGGCCAGGACGGCCCGCTGGCGGGGCGCCCGGGCTTTGACCAGATCGCCCAGGGCATGGGCGGGCTGATGTCGATCACCGGTGCGCCGGGCGAAGGCCCGATGCGGGTCGGCATTCCGATTGCCGACCTGACAGCCGGCGGTTTTGCCGCGCAGGGTGTGTTGCTGGCACTTCTCGGGCGCGAAAAGACCGGCAAGGGGCAATGGGTGCAGACATCGCTGCTGCAGGCGCAGATCGCGATGCTGGATTTTCAGGCCGCACGCTGGCTGATGGACGGCAATGTGCCGAAGCAGGCCGGCAATGATCACCCGACCTCGATCCCGACCGGCGTCTTCGCCACTTCGGACGGCTTCATCAACATCGCCTGTGCCGGCCAGCATATATGGCTCCGCCTCAAGGAGGAGCTTGCCGACGAACGCATGGATCACGATGACTATGCCGACCAGCCGTCACGCAGCGAGAACCGCAAGCCGCTGAACGCCATTATCAACGAGAATACGTCGCAGAAGAACACGTCCTACTGGGTCGAGCGCTTTGCCGAAATTGGCGTTCCCTGCGGCGAGATCAACAACATCCAGCAGGTGTTCGAAAGCCCGCAGGTACAGCATCTTGGCATGGCACGCGATGTGGTCAGCCAGGAACGCGGTCCGGCACAGATCGTCGGTCAGCCGATCAAGATGAGCAGCTCGTCATCCGACATCCGCAGGCCGCCGCCGACCAAAGGCCAGCACACCGAAGAAATCCTCGCCGAGTTCGGCTATACCGAGGCGGAAATCGCCGACTTTGCAGCAAGAGACGTAACATGAAATTTGACCAGCTGACCGCACATGCCGAGGGCAAGCTACTCACCGGCATTGTCGACCGTGTCGGGCATGTGGTGATCAACAACCCCGAGCGGCATAACGCCATTTCGCTGGCCATGTATCAGGCCGGTGCGGCCGAGGTGAACCGCATGGCGGCCGATCCTGAAGCGCGGCTTCTTGTCGTGCGCGGCGCCGGTGGTAAAGCCTTTGCATCCGGTGCGGACATTTCGAAGTTCGAGAAAGAACGCTCGAGCGCCGAGGATGTGAGCAAATATTCTGAAGCCAGCAAGGCTTTCTATGATTCGGTTTTCCATTTCCCGAAGCCGACCATCGCCATGATCCAGGGATACTGCATCGGCGGCGGCATGGGACTGGCCGTGGCCTGCGACATACGGCTCTGCGAGGACAAGAGCAGGTTTGCCATTCCGGCTGCGAAGCTCGGCCTCGGCTATGGCTATGAGGGCATCCGCCGGCTGGCGAATCTCGTCGGGCCGGCCATGGTCAAGGAAATCTTCTTCACCGCTCGGCAGTTCAGCGCCGGCGAGGCACAGGAGATGGGTCTCGTGAACCGGGTGCTGCCGCCGCATATGCTGGCGCCCTATGTTGATGATTACGCCAAGCGGATTTCCGAGAATGCGCCGATGACGATGGAATCGGTGAAGGCGATCGTACAGGCCATTCAGGATGATGAATCAGCGCGCGACCTTGATGCGCTCGACGCGATGGTAAAGGCCTGCTTCGCCAGCCAGGATTATATCGAGGGCCGGCGTGCCTTCATGGAAAAGCGGAAACCCAATTTTACCGGAAGCTGATAGCGGCGGCACCATGTCGCCAGATGAGGGGGAACATATGGCCGGCAAGACACTGAAACAGCGCATCGGGATTGATCTCGGGCGGCGCCTGCCGCTTGAGGACGGAATCCGCTGGGCGGCAGAAAATGATGTCTGCGTGATCGACGCGCAGACCGACATCGCGCCGAACGCTCTGGAAACCTTCGATGATGCGCGCTGTGCCGGTGTTCGCGAACTTCTCGAGGGAAGTGGTATCGATTTTGGCCTCCATACCCTTTCAGGCGTCAATGTCGCCGAAATTTCACCCTTCTGCCGCGATGCTGTTGATAGCTACATGAAGGCCTATATCGATCTTGCGCCAAAGCTGGGTGCGAAATGGATCGTCGTTCATGGCGGCTATCACTTCACGGCCTGCAAGACGATCAGGATGCAGGCCGCCATCGACCGGCTAAAGCGGGTGGCGGACTATGCTGCCAAACACGATGTGTTGCTGCTGCTGGAAAACCTCAACTGGGAACCCGTCCTGGCCGAGGTAAACTATATGCCGGTCACGCCGGCGGAATGCATGCATTTCTTCCGCGAGATCGACAACCCGGCACTGCGCTGGTCGTTTACCGCAAACCACGCGCATTTCCTTCCCGGCGTCGGGATCGACAAATTCGTAGATGCCATGGATTTCAGCCTCTGCCACGAGGTCAGGCTTGCTGACAATAACGGGTCTTACGAAATCCACCAGAAGCCGGGAGAGGGGACAATCGATTTCGGTGCCATGTTCAGGAAAATCGAAGGCACTGGCTATACCGGCCATTACACGAACGGATTTGGCAGCATCGACGACATGCTGGCCGGTCGCGACTATATGGTCGAGAGGGCCCGTGAGGCCGGCGTGAAGGTCGACTAGGCCTTGATCAGGCAACGGCCACCGGGTCTCGCGAAGGCCCGGGTCCGGTCTTCACGGTATGAGACGATTGCAGGTTGGATATAGGACACTTTGCTCATTGTTATGCCGATTTTTTTGGTATACCGTATTTGAAACAGGCGCAGAAAAGCGCCGCGAAATGGGTTCCCGGCAAGGTCAGCCTTATGGCGGTCGCCGCGGTGCCCTAACAGCCGAACCCGGTTCAATCCGGCGAGGCACATAAAGAAGCGATCTGAAGCAAACTTCTGGGAGGAAACAATGCTCAGCACCAAGAAAATTCTGTCAGTCGGCGTCGGCATTGCGTCGATGGCCGGCGTCATGGCGATGTCCACGGCTCCTGTCGCGGCCGCTGAAGGCACAATCGAAGTTGTGACTCATGCCGGTGCCGGTGGCGGTACCGACGTGAACTCGCGGATGATGATGATCCGGACACGTCGTCACCTGAAGCAGGACATGGTTGTCGTCAACAAGCGTGGCGGCGGCGGTGCTGCCGCGATGCAGTATTTCAAGAGCCGTCCGGCTGATGGCAACACTGTCCTGACCTTTACCGTCGGCCACGCCATCACTATGGCGAAGGGCAAGACCGACCTGACTGTCGAGGACATGGCCCCGATCGCGCGTGGCACCAACGACCCGCAGATCCTGATGGTTAACTGCAAGACCAGCCCCTACAAGACTCCCGAGGAGTTTGTGGCCGGCATGAAGAATGGCGATGCGATGAAGTTCGGCGGCACCTCGTCGGGCACCATCGACCACCTGACCGTCTTCCTCTGGGCCAAGCGTCTTGGCGTCGATATGCCGACCTACATTCCGTTCGGTGGTGGCGGAGAGCTGGCAACCCAGGTTGTTGCCGGTGCTGTTGACGTTGGTACGCTGAATCTGTCGGAAGCTTCGGCTCCGATCGAGGCTGGTGACCTCTGCCCGCTGGTGATCCTTGGTGAAAACCGCATGGATCCGATCCCGGCAGCGAAGACCGCCAAGGAAATGGGCATCGACCTTGTTCTGTCGACCACCCGTGGTTTTGTGACCCATGCCGGTGTGGCCGAAGAGCGTCGCGCCGAGCTGGAAGCAGCGATGATGAAGGCCATGGGCCACTCGCTCTATCAGGCATATCTGATGAACTCCGGTCTTGATAACACCTCGCCAATGGCCTCCGATGCATGGGGCAAGCAGATCAAGATGATGGTTGGCGAATTCGGTCCGGCCCTCAAGGAAATGGGCCTTCTCGACTAGGTTTCTGACCTGAACAATCCGGTGGGCGGCGTTCGCATACGTCGCCCGCCGGTGATTTCCGGGGGACCACATGATGCGACCGTTAATTGTTCCAGGGATCATTGCCGCGTTTTCTGTGGTGATTATCTACCTTGCCCTTCAGCTCAAGCTGTCTCCGCCGATGATCGTCGGCCACAGCATGCAGCCACGCTCCTTTCCGATCTTCCTGATGGTGATCAATCTCGTGCTTGTCGGGATCCTGGCCTGGGATTGCATGCGCAACCCGCCAAAGCCGATCAAACTGGAAGGGATGACGACCTGGATCAGCATCTCGCTGTTCGCCGCCTTTTATGTACTGACCACCTATGCCGATTTCTTCATCGCCATTGCTTTGGTGATGTTCGTGCTCTGCACCAGCTGGGGCGAGAAGCGCTATCATATTGCGGCGCTTGTCTCGATCACCGTGCCGCTGACACTCTTCCTGCTGTTCGACGAAGTTCTCAAGATCAGGTTCCCGCGCGGACTGATAACCAACTGGTATTACGGCTAGGGGGCCGGGGATATGCTTGAAGCCATCACGGCCATGGCGTCTGTCATCGGAGATCCTTATCTCCTGATGCTGATTGCCGTCACCACTGTTCTAGGCATTGTCATCGGCGTGCTGCCGGGGCTGGGTGCCACAACCGGCGCGGCCTTGCTGCTGCCTTTCACCCTGACCATGTCGCCGGTCAACGCCATCGCGGTTCTGGCGACACTCTATGTGTCGGCAACATTCGCCGGATCAATTACCGCCATCCTGATCAACACGCCGGGTACATCGGCGGCTGCAGCTACGACCTTTGACGGCTTCCCGCTGGCCCAGCGCGGCGAGGCCGGGCGTGCCCTCGGCATTGCTGTCGTTTCGAGCACGATTGGCGGAATCTTCTCGATCATCGTGCTGTGTCTTGCAGCGCCACTGCTTGCCCGTGTGGCCTATGAGTTCCGACCGCCGGAGTATTTCGCGCTGACTGTCTTTGGCCTGTCGATGCTGGCGAGTATCGGCGCCGGCGGGGCGGTCAAGAACCTCATCGGCGGTATTTTCGGTGTCTGGCTCGCCACCATCGGTGCCGAGCGCGTGACCTCCATCGAACGTTTCATGTTCGGCAATTACGAGCTGTATGAAGGCCTGTCCTTTGTGCCGGTGATGATCGGCCTGTTCGCCATTTCCGAGCTGCTGGTGCAATCGAAACATGCGCACCGGGTCGCCGACATGGTGACGCTGAAGGCGGTGAAACTGCCGACGCGCGAGGATTACAGGAAAATCTGGAAGACTATCGCGAGATCGTCCGGCATCGGCACCTTCATCGGCATCCTGCCTGCCGAGGGTGCGACCGTGGCCTCGATGATCGGTTATTCCGAGGCGCGGCGATGGTCGAAAAACCGCGAGGAGTTCGGCAAGGGTTCGGTCGAGGGCATTGCCGGTGCCGAAGCGGCGAACAATGCAGCCACCGGCGGTGCGATGGTGCCGACCATGGTTCTGGGCATCCCGGGAAGCGGTACCACCGCCATCATCCTTGTCGGCCTGATGGTGCACGGGCTTCGTCCGGGTCCCTATCTGTTCACCGAGCAGATCGGAACCGTCTACCAGATCTTCGGCTCGATGCTGGTCGCCAACGTCATCTTCCTGGCGATGGGCCTCTATGCCGCCAAGCTGTTTGCTCGCATCTCGCTGGTGCCAACGGCCATTCTCTGGCCGATCGTTTTCGCCCTGTCAGTCATCGGCGCCTACGCGCTGAGCGCCTCGCTGCTCGATGTCTGGATCGCGCTGATCTTTGGCGTTGTCGGCTTCTTCGCACGGCGTCACGGCTTCTCGGTCGCGCCGATTGCGGTCGGCCTGATCCTTGGCCATATGGTCGAGGTCAATCTGCAGAACTCGCTGAAGATGTTCGACGGGGCCTGGTGGATGATCCTGACCCAGCCGCTGGCACTGCTGTTCCTGATCCTGGCCTTCCTTGGCCTGTTCGGATCGCAGATCGTCAAACTGATTACTGGTGGAAAGAAGGCTGCCGACTAGGCGGCCCTTCCAGTCAGATCACGTAACGCTCGAGGCGTCCGGTATTCAGCTCAAAGCCGAGACCGGGCGCCTCGCTCATTTTGAACCATCCGCCCTTTGCCTCGGGAAGCTCGTCATAGATCAGGCGGCAGGCTTCGACCGAGGAATAATGCCATTCGACCAGCCCGCCATTGGCGACGCCCGCCTGCAGATGCGCATTGAAGAAGGGCCACGCCCCGCCATTGTCAATTCCGACATTGAAGCCGGAAGCCAGCGCCGCGATTTTCTGGCACTGGGTAAAGCCGCCAGTGATCACAACATTCGGCTGCACAATATCGACGGCACCGGCAACAAGCATGTCGCGGAACCGGTAGGATTGCGCCTCGTTCTGGCCGCAAGCCACACGCATGCCGGTCTGGCGGCGCAGCTCGGCCATTTGCAGCACGTCGTTCTGCGTGATCGGCTCCTCAAAGAAGCTGATGTGATAGGGGGACAGCGCCCCTGCCAACTCCACCGCGTGGAAATAATCGAGGCTGCAATTGGCATCGATGAACAGCTCGGCATCCTCGCCTGCCGCGTCACGCACAGCGGCGACACGCGCCTCGTCCTCGCGGATCACGTCACTCAGCAGCCGCGGCTCGTCGCGGCGCTGCAAAGCCGAATTGCCGACAGTCATTTTCAGCCGTGAAAAGCCGCGGTCACGCCAGGCATTGGCGGTGACAGGCAGTTCCTCAAGATCGTAATAACCGAAGCCAAAGGTCGTATAGACCGGGCAGGCTTCGCGTGCGCCGCCGAGAAGCCTCCAGACAGGCTGGCCAAGCGCCTTGCCCTTGATGTCCCAAAGGGCGACGTCGATGGCTGCAATGGCATGCATGCCGATGCCGGTCTGGCCGCGCGGGATAAGCGCCCAATAGAGCTTGTCCCAGATACGATCGTTGTTGAGCGGGTCCATGCCAATGATCTGCGGCGCGGCGACGGCATCGACAGCTGCCTTGATCGGAACCGCCGGCCCGATAGAGGTGATGCCGTGTCCGGTGATCCCGGCATCGGTTTCGATCTCGACAACACAGGCCTGATGCGAGGGTGTCTTGGCCGGGCTGGTGATGTCCAGCTCGACCTTCAGCAGCACGGCATGGGCTCGAATGGCAGTGATCTTCATGGCGATGTCCTCCGCCCCGGTCAGGTCAGGCTGCCGAATCCCAGTGGCTGACCATATCGCAGGCGATGTCGAAGGCGGCACGTGTGGCACCCACATCAGCGCTGCCCGTGCCGGCAATGTCGAAAGCGGTGCCATGCGCCGGGGTTGTTACTGGAAACGGAATGCCGCCCTGCACGGTCACGCCGCGGTCGAATCCCATCAGCTTCAGCGCGATCTGTCCCTGGTCGTGATACATGGTGATGATCCCGTCCACCTCGCCGGCCTTGGCCTTGAGGAAGACCGTGTCAGATGGCCATGGACCATCGACATTCATCTGCTTTGCCTGAAGGGTCTCCACCGTCGGGTTGATCACCTCGATCTCTTCCATGCCGAAATTGCCATTGTCCCCCGCATGCGGGTTCAGCGCGGCCACCGACAGGCGCGGACGGCTGAGTCCGGAACGGCGCAGCGTGCGGTCGATCAGATGCACCGCCTCGGTAATTCTGTGCTCGGTGATATAGCCGGCGACGTCCTTCAGGGCGATATGGCTGGAGACACGACTGGTCCAGATGCCGTTCAGCGTGTTCAACTCGGAAATATATCCCTCGACCCCGAGAAACTCCGCCATGTGGTGCAGCTCATCCTCATGGCCGAGACCCGCCTCGATCAGCGCCGCCTTGTTGAACGGGCCGAAGGTGATCGCATCGATGATGCCGTCACGCGCCATTTCCAGTGCGCAATTGAGATTGCTGAGCGCGGAATGCCCGTTTGCATAGGTCACCTCGGCGAGCCTCACATCATCGGCGGCGATGGTCTCGCGCTCATGAATGGCAAGGCCGCTGATATCCGTCCAGTCACCCTTATTGGCGTCACAGGCCACCATCTCGGTTTCGGTGCCGGCCTGCGTCTGGCCCATTTCAAACAGGTGCCGGTCGCCGATCAGCAGAATGTCCGCTTTCTCGTGAACATCCGGGTCGGCAAGCAGCTTGGCAATCAGTTCAGGGCCGATCCCACCCGGATCACCCGGGATAATTCCGATACGCGGTTTCATTCACTTGTCTCCTGTTCATCGCTCTGCGTTACCAGATTCTCGATCGCGGTTTCGATATGGGCTCTCATGGCAGCGGCGGCCTGCGCTGCGTTTCGTGCCAGCAGCGCGTCTGTAATGTCCTGATGCTGCTGCAACGTCGTCGTCCGGCCGAGCATGTGGCGGGATGAAAGGAAGCGCGCGCGCCACAGCCGCGCATTGTATTTTGCGTGAGTGTCCATCAGCGCTGCATTGCCGCTGGCGGCAATGATGCTTGTATGAAAATTCATATCCGTCTTGAAGAAGTCGATGGAGCTGGCTTTGCCGCTTTCCTCATGCATGCGCTGGTTCAACTTCGAGATGGCCTTCAATTGCGCCTCGTCTGCAAATGTGCAGGCAAGTTCACCGCCAAGCGCTTCCAGCGTCGCAAGAACTTTCATGCTTTGCGACAGCTCCTCTACCGAAGGATTGGCGACACGCGAGCGCCGCGTCGGCGTGTGATCGACAAGGCCTTCGGCCTCGAGAATACGCAGTGCCTCGCGCATCGGCGTGCGGCTGATGCCAAGCGCCTCGGACAGGTCGCGCTCGGGAATGTGCATGCCGGGCGGCAGCTTCTCCAGCAGGATCAGCTCACGCAGCTTGTCTGCGGTTTCGGTACTCAGGGATCGGCGCTGGCTCAGCTTGACGTCCTCTTCGGCGACCAGCGATGTCAGCTTGCCCGTCCGTGCCATGACCTAGTGTCCCCAGCGCAGCACAATCGGGTCGAGGGGGCGCATCAGGCCAAGAAGCTCTTCCCTAGTCGGGGCGGGAAGCGGGTCGATAGGATGGCGGCAGAAATCAGATTTGATTACACCGCCTTCGACCATCGCCGCCTTGGCGGCGCGGAACCCGCATTGCCTGTTCTCGTGATTGATCACCGGCAACACGCGTGTATAGCCGGCAACTGCAGCGTCGCGATCGCCTGCCGCATGCGCAGTGATCACCGGACGGATCAGGTCGGGGATCAGTCCCGATGTCATCGACCCTGTGGCGCCGGCATCAAGATCGGCCAGCAGCGTGATTGCTTCCTCACCGTCAAACGGTCCTTCGATGGCGTCGCCGCCAGCCTCGAGAAGGGCACGCATCTTTGTTGCGACACCGGCTGATTCGATCTTGAACAATTTCACCATCTCGATTTCGGTGGCCATGCGCGCCAGCAGCGGAACCGG
>Ga0163110_10001479_pt1 | contig 11947 bp, 9 predicted proteins | sample CRUFie1St17metaG_FD_108703 | JGI IMG/M metagenome (GOLD analysis project Ga0163110, IMG submission 108703) | Marine microbial communities from the Costa Rica Dome - CRUD Field 142mm St17 metaG | ecosystem: Environmental > Aquatic > Marine > Oceanic > Photic zone | place: Costa Rica: the Eastern...
ACTTACCAGAAGAAACATTGAGCAATAAGGTTGTAGTGGTCAGGAAAGAAGGGGTGCCTGTAAGAAAAATAGACCTGTCCGTCAATGGCTACGACGTGTCACCCCGAGGCTGTATTGTAGTTCCTCAGGATGCTGTTGAGCCTTTAAAAATAACCTCCGGGAAGTACGGACTGAAGAAATTTACTGAAGAGCTACACACAGGTTTCAACATAATTGAGTTAAAAAAATTTCATGGTGAGAACCACACTTTACTTAGCTGTGGCGAGCTACCAGAACCTGGTAACATGATGCTGCTGTTACCTCAAAATATAGGTGAATTGAGGTACGAAACAAAGTTCCGTGTACAAGATAAAGTATCAATCAATAAGCATCTTTGTGTGCAAGTGCCAAAAATTGAAGGCAGACTGTTGACTCAGGTTGGTTCCTTCACAGTTCAGTATCCTGAAGAGCTTGTTACAATCACCCAACTCACTACAGCAAAAAATAAAAAAAATAGGGGATTTTTAAGCGTCTGCAAGGAGAAAGGCAGAAAAGATCCAATCATTAGTACATTAATGGATGAGACAGGGATCAGTGACTGTTCAGAGCTTCTGAATGAGATACCCAGTCTCTATGACTCGGACAAGCTGTCCTTTGCAGGTAAAAACATTACTGATCTGACGGCCCTTGAGGGGCTTCAGTTTAAAAAGCTAGACCTCTCAGCTAATTCCATTGAAGATCTGACTCCAATTAAAAGTATGGCCTCTTTGGAAAAACTCTGGATCAGGAATAACAGGATTGTCTTTCTGGACTCCCTACCGGAAAACCTGACCTTCCTGCAAATTTCAGAAAACCCACTGGGCTCCATTGAAGCTGTAGGCAAGCTAAAAAACCTCAGCGTTTTTATTGGATCTGGTCTTGTTCTGGATAGGCTTACTCTGCCTGATTCCGTTAAACGGATGAATGTTAACAGGACAAACTTTGCTAAGTGTAATGGGATTCAAAAGCTCCCTGATTTAGTCGCTATTTCCGCACGCGATAGCAAGTGCATAGCTGAACAGGCAGCCGGTGGATGGCAGTCAAGGTCTCTGCAACAAATCGCTCTTAACAATACTAATATTAACAGCTTACAGTGGACTGCCAATTTTCCAAATCTACAGGATCTGGTCGTAACTTCCAGCAGGTTAAACGATATCTCTCCGGTAAATCTGTTGGCCGATTTGGTATACCTCGACGTTGGGGCAAACTCGCAGGTAAATCTTTCTACTCTTAACAGTCCTACACTAGAATACCTGATAGCCCCAGATTGCGGCCTGCAAGATATTACATTTGTCAGAAATTCAAACCTCGTACATTTCAACCTCGACTCAAATGATATTTCTGACTTTTCACCCCTGAAGGATTTGCCATTAGCCAGTCTAAGCGCAGCAAACAACCCCGTGAAAATCTGCCCTACAGACAGCCCGTCTAGCCTGTTAAACCAATTCTGTGCCCAGCAGGAGGAACATCAATGAGAATTTCGATAGTTTTCCTTTTCCTGATAATTTCCTGCTCAGGAAAGGAGTCCAGCGAAAAAATCCAGGCAGAGTGTGACCTGTCTCCTGACACTTTGAGCAACTCTAAGATTGTCCGGGCCTCTATCAACAACAGACTTCTTACAGGCGTTGAAATGGAAGTCTCCGGGCCGTACTCGGTAAACGACAGGGGTTGCGTTGTAGTTCCAGATGGAGCTTCAGACGATCTTGTTATTACGTCAGGGAATCACGTGGGAAGAGCTGAAGTTGATTCTCTTCAACTCGGTTTTAACAAGCCCGTGGCTCTTCAGGAAACTATTGCAGGGCATGAGATCGTTTTTTCTTACTGTGGAGAGACACTTGAGCCTGGTGAAATGTTCCTGAAGTTTAAACCCCCTTTTCCTGACAATACCGAGTACTTCACCAAAACAGGGGAATCCGTAAAAGTACCTTCACCAAATCCTCAGGGCTGCTCAAAAGTCCCCCTGACTCCCGGCAGAATAACCCTGGATGGGAAATTGTATGCCAACATTTTCAAGCCTGTGCAGGTCGCAAAAGTTGTAAAAGAGGAGGCCATCGATTTCCTTTCCGCTTGCAAACACAAACCGTCTGATCCAATTGTCAGTGCTCTGTCTAAAGAATTCAATACTTCAGACTGCAATCTTATCTTAAAAAAAGTATCAGAAGCCCGCTTTCAAAATAAAATGTTTCTTGGCTTCCAGAGTCAGGGAATACAAAGCCTGTCAGCTCTTAAGGGCCTCCCATTTAAAAGGCTGGACTTAAGTGGTAACAAGATTTTATTCCTTGATGACATTCCAGAGAATACCCAGTATCTCGATCTGAATAACAACCCTGTCGCAACTCTTGCAACACTTCCTCTTCAAAATAACCTAAAGGAGATCCGTCTTTATCAAACGAGGCTCGAAAATCTGAGAGGCATTAACAGGTTAAAAGAATTAAATAAAATTGACCTCAACAATACCCTGTACCTCAACAGTTGCGATGATTTAAATCTGTCACATTTTTCGCATCTAAGTATGCTCAGGGCAGAGAAAAACAGGTGCATTTCAAATTTAGTGAAATCAAATACGGAAATTATTCCTGGTCTCGTATTACTGCACCTCGGAACTACAGGACTTACATCTCTGGATTGGATACACCGATTTCCTAATCTAAAAACGCTGTATATAAACCAAAATAATATACGAGACATCAGCCCACTTAAGAGGATAGAAAATCTTGATCATATCTTTGTAGTGGGAAACCCTATAGAGATTTGCCCAACTGATTCACCAGTTGAGGCTCTAAATTCTCTATGTAGAAAGCTGGGATTCTAAGAGGCTTAAGCCTCTGTTCTAAAGGATGATACAAGATTCCATGTTTAGGCAGGATGTAGATTCATTAATCATAAGCTTGTAGTTCAGCTTGATCTTCATCTTTTCAAGAAACTTGTCAAAGTTAGCTATAAAAATCTCTTCACGGCTGGCCACTTCTTTGCTTCCAAACTTAAATATTTTGGGGCTGGATTTTGTATGGCCTTTCCAGTCTCTCAACGTAACAAATTGACCACTAACACCCCGATATTCTTTGGATATAGAGGCAAAGAAAGCTGCCAGCTTTAGCGTATCCATAAAATCCAGGTTCTTTATATTTTTACTGGTAATCTGGAGAACAGGCGTTCGTTTTGCTACTTTACCATTCGAGTAAACAGTCATTTCATCCGGGCTGGGCGCATCTCGCCAAGATCCCCTTAGATACTTTTCCCTGATCTTAATGGTCGGTCCCATTACGGTAACACTCTTCGATTTCAGTTCTTGGTGACTGGAAAGTGCCTGAGATATATTTACCTCTCCCTTGCCAGTTTCACAAGAATTCAGGAAAAACTGAGCACCCTTTGCAATTCTGTTGTGAAAACGTAAGCGTCCGTAACTTTCAAGTGTGATACCGTCAGCTCCACACATTGCAGCACTCTCTCTCACAGAGGTGTCATCTGTAGTATGAGTTTTATCATCGATTGCCTGGCAAATAGTCGGACCAAAAAAGAATCCTTTGGAGTTGCCATGAGCCTGAAATTCCACGTAGGAGAATAGCTGCTCTTTTTTTAGATCAACTTGATTTTCTGACTCTGAACTTTCCGAGTCAGAAAGATCTATTAAATTTGCATTTTCATCATACTCATAGGTCCTGAAAAATTCATTGATTTCATCGACCGAGCTGACCAGCTTCACAATAACATTGTGATTCACTGCAAGCTTGTTAATTCGCTCCATAAATCTTGATTCATAGGAGAAAAACACCCATCCTTTTCCATCAAAGGACACTGGGATATCTCCACAAGCTTCCGCAGTTTTAGGTATAAATATCACAGCAAAAGGAAGATCAGGAGACTTTATAATCTCAGCGTCGGACCTTGTTTTATCAAGATTAACCTTCATATCCATATCAAGAAGCTCATGGAAACCGTGCGATCTGATACGGGACTCTGTTGCAAAGGTGTCAGTTTTGTGAAGTTCTGCAAGGTCTTCAACCAGTCGGCTTACTACAATACTCCATTCAGAATACTGGGGATTTAATTCCGTAAATTTAGACCAGTAGCCCAGCAAATCGCTCTGACTAAAATCAGGCCGGGCCAGTCGGCTTCCTATATAGGGCAGCGCAGGTTTGGCAAAATACTCGGTTCCAATCTGACGAATCACACTTTGTTTTGTAGCGCTCCAAATGTAAGCAAGTTCGAGACACATTCTTGCCAGTCTGGCATCACTAAATTTCGATATATTTTTCTTTTCTATGAGTTCTTTGTATTCTCTTACAGCCATTTTCCCGAGGCCACTGATGATTCTGCTATGGTCAAATGCACTATCATAGCCAGTCCAGTTGTTCTGCCCTGGATTAGGAAAAAATCCTTTATAGGTTTCCAGATCATGTTTCCGGATTTCCTCAATCAGAAAGTCTGTGAATCTCTGAGCACCAATCAGGTCAGAGAATGGCTGATATTTACTATCAGGTCGGTGATATGTGAAAAGTGCTTTTGCAACTTCCAGAATCACGTCAATATTAGCCATTTTGTACAGAACTATTCCGGGAATTAGGTTGTTAGTTTCTAAGAGCAATTTGGACTTTGAAAAGGAGATTATGTGCTGATAAAAAAGATCCGTATATTCCCACATCTTATCGTGACTGGGACTCCATTCCGGTAAATAAACCTGATCTGCCTCTTGGTAGTAAGGTTTGTTTTTTTGAAGAGAGGTTGCAAAGGATGCCGAAGATATCAATGAAAACAGAAGGATAAAATATCTCATTTTCTGGCCCTTTCAAGGCAATATTGGTAAATACGTTGATAGTGTAAATTTGTGCAGTATGTCAAGCCGGTTCTCCTAATAAAAATTTCAGATTTGAAATCCCCAGTAGATGGGGTAAAAGGGATCGCCACCTTGGCAAATTCTGACTGGACTACTCTGATCTAGGGGATTAATTGTGAGATCATTTCTACTTTTTCTAATGCTCCACCTTTTTACATGTCATGCATATGCAGAAAAGAAAATTATTCTTACAGTCGGTGTCAACAAACTGGACAGCACATTTAAAGGTATAAAACCATTAAACCATGCTGTGTCAGATGCAGAAAAAATGTGCGAACGCTTTCAAGGAAATGGATTCGAATGTAGGTCTCTTCATAACCCAACCTTACAAGAAGTACGTGCTGAAATTTTAAAGCTCGAAAAATTAAAAACTGAAGAAAATGATACAATTATTCTCTATTTTTCGATGCACGGTCTCCAGGTGAGACAAGGACTTGAGATCAAAAGATACCTCGTTATGAAAGATACAAAGGCTGATGATTACGACTCTGCTCTTGATCTGGACGATGTAAAGAGAATGTTGAACTTTAAAAAGATTAAACATAGGGCAATTATCTTAGACGCCTGTCAACAGGGTGTGAAATCTATTGAAGGTAAAAAAGGTGTTCTAAAATCAAGCTCTTCATCACTATACTTGGTTCTTTCCGGATCGGCCGAAGGCGGAAACAGCTACGAGGCTCCGAGGTTAAATGAGGAAATCGGAGGTCTATATACACATTACCTGCTCGAATCCATGGCTATAAGCGAAGATCAAACTCTCTTCATGGCTCATCATCGTGCAGCCAGAATAGTTGAAGAAATTAGTGGGAAAGTACAGCTTCCTAGCTGGACAGGATTTCAGACCGGTAGCAGTGCTGTAATTTATACAAACGACCCAAACGCTAGCTCTCGTCCCTCAAGAACTACCTTTGGATACTGGTCTCATGATCTCAATGTGAAACTCACAATGAATGACCGTGAGGTACCTGCTTTAAATGCAAAAGGAGGATTTAGTCCGGCAAATATAGTCGAATTGAAATCCGGTGGAATTCAGCATCTCAAAGCCTGGAAGAATGGTAAAGTTATTAATAGCAAATACGTCCGTATTAAAGAAGGCGAACAGAATATTGTTGATGATTTCCTTAAAGAAGCTTATTCTTCCTCTGTCGATATCAGCTATCTTAATACGTCATCTTCCGGGTTTCGTCACCATGGTTTAGGTCTGAAATTTAACCACCTCGACAACTATGTTTCGTTTTCCTGGGCTTCAGGTTCAGAAGCTCATAAGGCTCAAGGATTTGAGGATACCAGAGATATTACTCTTCGGCGTGAGGTACTAAGGGCTGATTTTGGCAAAGAGTATGTCTATCCATTAACCACCATAGGATCTTTTGAGGTTAATGCAAATGGTCAACTGTTCCTTAGTTGGATGGACTCCAGGACTTACGGTGAAAACAAGTACTTCCCAAAGCATGAGTTTAGTAGCGCGCCAGGTGGTGGAATTGGCGCTGGTTTGCGCTTCGACAATGGGGAGTACTCTATCGGCCTGCAAGGGAATATTGCATACTATTCTGATTTTAAAGGTTATCAGGAAAGTGTGAAATCCCTACAGGTAAACATTGGGGTATACCGATGGTAGATCAGGGTAAAGAGCCAGAAAAATTTGTAGAATTGGACGGGGTGCTTTATAAAAAGCAGCCTGACATGTCATATCTCAACGACTTATCATTCCTTGATGAGCCTCTCCGTAAACTGAGAAAAAAGAAAAAAATCCAGAAACATGCCTTGCAAGGTGTAGCAACTGTATTGGTTTGCTGCCTGTTTTTTGGGCTACAGCATCGAGAAGAAGTAAATTTCCAGGTAAGAAGCGCACTTACAGGTCAAAGTGAACGTTGCTGGGTTCATCGTAATCCTTCCTTTCAAAAAGGATATGAAAGGGTCTCAGTGACCTGCTCATTTCAGGGTAAAATTTCTGTTGTACCTGAAGGTATGGAAAAAGTTGAATTCGTCATAGAGTCTGGAGATGAAGCTGAACTCGATATGTCGATTCCAGCAGGGAAAAAAATTAATGTTGCAAAACTGACTGAGCAGCGAGTACATACTATTAATTAAGTGGCCGGACTTAGAGCGGGGTCAAATTGTTTAAGAAAGATGTTGAAAATCGTCGGGAAAAGCTAATCAAACCTTTCTGCCTCCTATGGGCAGAAGAGTACTGCGACATGCTGGGTATCAAGTGGAATCCCACTGGGGAGCACCAGGAAGAAGCTGCTAAAATTGTTTTGTGGATGACCACACAGATTGAAGCCAAACCAAACAGGAAAGAGGCTCCCACACGAGACGAGTTTATTGCCTACTTTAGAAAAAACTGTATTAAAAAAGTTATCAAACGCAACAAGCAGCCCAACTCTTTCAAATGGATTTCAGAGCTAAAAAACCTGAAAAAGTGGGGGGTCAAACCTCCCGCAGATTACGCTTTCAATTTGATTTTTCTCAACCTGGTATGTAAGCTCCCTTTTCTGAAAATCCAAAGGGAGCACTACAAAGATATTCCTTTAACTACTCTTAAACGACACGTCCAGGACATTCTTGATGAAAACCTGGTAAAAAACACCTCTTCCTCAAAATCTCAAAAAAATTAATTTTTACATTTTTGATGTTTTTTCCTCCGTAGCCTTTTGAAATTATAGAGGTGGCGTGGTTTTTCAACCATGACCATAAAAAAGCCTTCTCTCCAAATAAACCAATGCTTATAACCAGCGTATGGCATTTTTATCTATGCCAGAAATAAAAACATTAACCAGTTCTCAGCATCTGAAAACCACCAGACTTGGCAACGCTATGAGTAAATTTTTTATCTACGAAACTATTTTGATTCTTTTAGCAGGTCTTCTGTCGTTTAACACATTTGGTGACGAAATTTCAAGCATCTTGAGCCATCACGAAGCTCATTCGAGCCTCCCCCTACACGAAATGGGAGAACAAAATGGTCCACAGCATATTTAAAGAGAGAGAGAATATTCTCAACGCTATTCGTCAAATAGCTGAATTGCAGGGTTACGGATACCCTGCTCCGGATCTCACCAAGTTGATCAATTTGCTGAATGCAACAAAAAATCCGTCAAAGCTTAACAGAGAACAGCAAAAAGTTTGCCTGCTTGCTCTCAGAGAGCAAAGTCAGGATTTGTTCCATAAAACTACTTCTATTGCATGCTAGGGGGTTGAAATGTTTGAAGCCAGAGAACTATGGGATCTGATGATGATCGAGGCTGAGGAAAATGGCCAGGACATTCTTCACGTTTGCTCTGAATCCGGGGCCTCACCTTCCACAATAGCAAAATGGAAAAGCGGAAGAGCTTATCCCAATGCCTACTGGATGAAAAAGCTTAGGGAAACTTTGCTTTCACTTACTGCTGAGAGCAACAGAAGGGGCCAGTTCGGATGACATTTTCAGACCTCACATAAGATCGTTCAGTCTTTTATAAGCCTTGCAGGACCAGCTCAAATTAATGGGCCACAGGATAAGTGCGTATTTTTCGGGAGGATTCAACTATGACTTGTATGGAAATGATTAGCCGAAACATTGCAAAAAGCATTGATCAGTCAGTCCGGGAACTAGGACATGAACCCGCAGAATTTTACCGAAAATACAATCTCACTACAAAAATGTGGCGTGTAAGAACAGGGAAGTCCTTTAGTAAAAGTGGTGTCCAGGAAATTTTGAATTTAGCAGAAAGGGCTGCCCATGGATAACGAAATTGCAGATAAAGAGTACCTGAAAGAGGTTTCCTCAAAGCTATGCTCCGACCATGGAGGTACTGTCAGGGGTACTTCTATTATTGGAATAGAATGTCAGGGATGCAACAGAGACAGTGCCTACACTTTCACCGAATCTCCAATGAAAATATGGTGCAACCATAAAAATTCCTGTGGGGGAGAATTTACACATGCAGATTACTTTCCCGGTCTGCAAAATGAGGTATACAAGCGATTTGGGGCTAAAAGTCCGACCGATACAGCGCTCAGTTATGCCAGGTATACCCGTGGACTACCTAACTTTGAGAAGTGGGGAGGCAAACCGGTTAGGAGAAAAATTCTTAAAGAGTTTGTAGATGCTCTTCAGTTTGATCTTGCTAACCCCGGTGGTGAGAGTGTCACCAATTTTAGAATGATCAACCACTCAACCGAAACCAGCTGCACCTGGGGAAAAAAATCTAATGCTATGTGGATTCCGGCTATTCCTCTGGATTTCACAAAGCCCCTTGCCCTGGCAGAGTCTCCAATCAAAGCTATGGGCCTGCTGGAGTCAGATATACAGGCCATTTCAGTGGTTTCTGCCGGATGCCGTCCTGAGTACAAATCCTGGCTTCTCCAGAACAAAGATAAAATCTCCTGCCTGATCCTGGCATTTGACAACGATCCTGCCGGCCACAAGGCAACCCGGATCTGGGCCGCATGGTGTGAGGCTAACAACATTCCCCATGAGATCGCATTCCCGCGGTTTGGCGACTGGGATGACATGAATAAAGCCCAGAAACTAAATCTGGAGGCTTTTAACGATTGTAAGCTCTTGGGCCGTCTTTTTACGGCGAAGGACGAGAAAGAGGCAGGAGAGCTTCAGGAGGACCATTTCGGAGTATGCCCCAAGGTCTTCACATGGCGGGGCGAAACCTGGAGGGCGGTGTATCACAAGGATACTGAGCCGCCGGAGTTGAAAACGGTTCAGTGTCTCATCGCTGGCACCATCCGGCCAAGCCATTCCTTTCACTCTATCGAGCCTGACGGGGAGAGGCGAACGGTCAACAAAGTGGAGTTTGTTTTTCCTGAACCTAAGGCTGAGCCTGTGCTTCTCAAATTAACCGGAAAGGATTTATCGTCTCCCCAAAATCTGAACGAAAAACTTCTGACTACCGTCAGGACTCACTTTGAGGGATCAAAAGGGGATATTCCCTATCTATCTAAAAATATTATACAAATAAACAGAATGCCTAACGTCTACCAGTACGACAGATACGGATACCACCCCCAGTCAGGAGCGTACATTTTTGCTAACTTTGCCGTCGACAAAGAAGGTCAGCTCTTCAGACTTAACAGGAAGTCATACTTTGACAAAATCAATATTGCTCCTATGACCTGCGAAGAATCCAACTATCACATTGATGAATATAAGCAGTGTCAGGTAGCTCAGATCATCTCACATATCAAAGCTGCCTTCGGGGTCAATGGTCTGATTGCTCTTGGCTTTTACGTTTCAACTTATTTCAGCTCAAGCACCATTTTTCCTGAGTATGGGCACTTCCCACTTCTCTCTTTGAACGGAGCTAAGAACCGGGGCAAGTCCACACTTGCAAAATTTTTGAACTGCCTGTTCCTGCTGGAAAACCGGGAGGGCTACGTTCAGAAAAAATCCAGTACTGTAAAGAGTTTCAACAGAATTCTTGCCCGCCTGAACTCTCTTCCTGTCGTCTTTCTCGAAGGCAACGATGCGGAGAAGATCAATATTGATGAGAACGATCTGCTTTCAATTTTCAACAGGGAGCCCCTTCAGTCCAGAGCCAACAAGAGCCAGGACAACACCATCAATGAGCTGTTTTTTGATGCAGCTTTCGTCTGTGTTCAGAATGTAGAGCCGTTTACACAGGGGGCAGTCAAGCAAAGATTTATCACCCTGCCATTCAAAGAAAACGGGGGCCGTTTCACCCCTGAGGAGAAGGTGGGATACAACGCCCTGAAGACGGTCAGCCTGGAAAACCGGGCATGGTTCGGGCTTTCCATCCTCAGGGACCGGAAGTATTACGAAGACAAAATCCTGAACTATATTCAAAAATGCTCAGACAGACTGACTGAGCAGGGCGTGGAAGTTGACCGGATAAGAAACAATTTTGCCATTGCACTTGGAGGGCTGGAAGCCTTGATATCACGGGCCTTTGACGGAGACAAAGCAGCAGGTACTATGAAGGTTGTCTCACACTATGCAGCACAGTTAGCAATTGAAAAACAGAACACCTCAGAAAACAACTCTGACCAGGTGGATCATTTTCTCAACGCTTTTGAGGAACTTAGCAGACCTGTTCCGGGACAGGGTGGTCTTGCCCCACTTGAGAAAGGAGCCCACTATATCCAGTCCGGTGACGAAATCCACATCAGGGTATCGGAGGCGTTCAGAGTCATGCAGGCCTACAACTACGGATGTATGATGGACCTTAAAGACCTCACCAGAGAGCTGAGACTTCATCCTTCCTTCGTGAGCTACGGAATGAAGAGCAGCAGCCTTTGGAAAAGGCGAAAACAGGAGAGAGCATTTACCCTTAAAAAAGAGTTCCTGCACCTGAGTGATGAGCCGGACCTGGCTGTCGTGTAGCAAATTATTCTTAAGCCCAATCTTAACAAACCTCCCCATCAATACCTCAAACACCAGTTGCACTTCGATTGCGGCAGGTGCAATTTTATTTTCCTTTTCTATTGAATACTTACAGAGAAAAATTTCGTCGATTGCGCCAGTTGCGCCTGAAAAACCCCACTTCGGAATTTTTTGCGAAAAAAATCGATTTTCCAAAAAGCATGGAGGGGGGTACAGGGTCGGATTTAAAAATTCATTTTGGAAAAAAAGATTTCTCACACTTCAAATCAGGTGCAACTTTTAAGGGTTTTTACTTATACTCTGCTGAATTCATTAAAGAATATCGATTGCACCACAGGCGCAATTTTGCCGCAATTCAGGCGCAATCAGGTGCAATTATCTTGTTTTTCCCCTCAATCTCCATTTACCCAAATTATACACCAGTATTTACAGCAACTTACAAATTCATTTCACCCACTGATATCGCCGATTTTACCTGCCTCATTTACCCGGATAAGGTGAATTCACTTGATGATGATGTTCAGCATAAGGAAAGAACAAGCATGAAAATTTTAGTATCAGCATTCGCATCGCTGCTAGCAGCACTCACTTTTTCTGGTGTCAGTCACGGTTCAGATCTTGGTCTTGAGCTGGAAGTACGAGGAGGCCACAACTACTCCAAATGGAACGATGGTCAGCAAAAATTCCAGACCAACGAGTTCAGGTTGGGCGCTAACAAACAGCTTGGTGACCTTCCACTTAGTCTGGGCCTCTCTGTC
>Ga0163110_10001480_pt1 | contig 11946 bp, 11 predicted proteins | sample CRUFie1St17metaG_FD_108703 | JGI IMG/M metagenome (GOLD analysis project Ga0163110, IMG submission 108703) | Marine microbial communities from the Costa Rica Dome - CRUD Field 142mm St17 metaG | ecosystem: Environmental > Aquatic > Marine > Oceanic > Photic zone | place: Costa Rica: the Eastern...
AAAATAGCACTAATGGGTCCTTGGTTAAACATTTTGGATCCGGGTTTCAATCTGCATTTAAATCAAGACTCAGTGGAGAGTGTTTGGGCAGTTGAAAAACCAACATCTGATGGAACAGTAACCTCATTAGAAATATACGATCATTCTGGCTTCTGCTTTTGTCAATTCTTTGGAGAGAGAAAACCAGGTAAGAAAGAGCTGCCAGGATGGCAGCAGATAGTTGCCAGTATTCCAAGTTTATAGGATGTGATGCCTTTGAAAACATCTAAGCGAAGAGATACTAAATATTTTCTGAAATCATTTTTCTTGATTTCATTAATATGCTTACTTTGGGGTTGTAACGAAGCTGAAGAGAGACCCCAAGGCGTAATTAGTATCGGGGGGGATATAACCGAGATAATATATTCCCTCGGAAAAATCGATCAACTCATAGGTCGAGATACGACCAGCTTCTATCCACCATCCGTCACAAGTCTTCCCGATATAGGATACGTAAGGCAACTGGGAGCTGAGGGTCTATTGTCTCTTTCTCCTGACCTGATAATCGCTTCATCTGAATCTGGCCCCCCTGAGGTGGTAGAGCAAATCAGAGCAACTGGAATCCCCTTTGTAATGACTGAAGATGGATTTGATATGCCTTCCCTCCTAGCTCGTATTCAAACAATAGGCAGCACTCTTGGTGCGGAACCAGAAGCAAAACAATTATCAGATTCCATTGTCGATAAAATGGAAGTGGTAAACGAAAAGTTATCTGAAGTTTCAAAGCAACCAAAAGTTTTATTCCTAATGAGTGCCACAGACGGATCACCCATGGCGGCGGGCACTGAAACAGCGGCTGATTCAATAATTAATCTTGCTAAGGGAAAGAACATTTTCAGCGGTCAAAGCGGCTATCGCGCCTACTCATTTGAAGCACTCGCAGCAGCTGAGCCGGATGTGATAATGATGATGGAGCACTCGCTGGCTTCATTGGGTGGTATTGATGCGATTCGAGAGCATCCGGCGCTCGGTATGACGCCTGCCGCACTAGAGAAGAATATAATCGCGATCGACGGGCTCTTCCTTTTAGGGTTTGGTCCCCGACTTCCAGAGGCTATCGCTTACGTGGCAGATCGCTTTCACCCCGGACTAGGGTTAACTGAATCTATCGCCGAATAATGCGAGACCTCGCAGAACCATACTCAATAGAGAGACTAAGCTCTCAGTCCAAACGCAGGCGGATGGTGGCGCTTTCGATACTTGCCATGACTAGCTTGGCTGCACTCTCTATCTCGATCCTGACCGGGCCTGTAGATATTTCGCTGAGAGATATTGGTCAAGGCATCATGCGAAGTTTAGGCGCCGACCCATCAACGATGTCTGGACCTTCTGCTATTGTAAGCGTTATAAGGATACCAAGAGTGATATTGGGTGTTTTTGTAGGCGCAGCTTTGGGCGTTTCGGGGGCAGCACTCCAGGGTTTGTTTAGAAATCCCCTCGTTGATCCAGGACTAATCGGTGTTTCATCAGGAGGAGCATTAGGCGCGTCGATCTGGATTATCTTCGGAGCTAGTCTTAACTTTATTCCAGAATACCTTAAAGTCTTTATGATTGCCGTTTTCGCATTTTTCGGTTCACTTTTAGCTATGCTTCTCGTTTATCAAATAGGCTCTAGAAAGGGTCACGTGTCTGTAGCAGCGATGTTACTCGCAGGAATAGCGATAAATGCGCTGGCTGCTGCAGCATTGGGGTTTCTTATTTTTGTCAGCGACGACACTCAACTAAGATCAATAAATTTTTGGACTTTAGGAAGCTTAGGGGGAGCCATTTGGGGGAAGATATGGCCGTCCCTTATCATTATTTTAACTGCATCTCTTCTAATTTTAAGAGATGCTAAAAACCTTAATCTTTTCGCCCTTGGTGAGGCAGATGCAAAACACTTAGGCTGCGACACGGTCAGACTTAAACGGAGAATGGTCATTCTACCTGCTATGGCTACGGCCGCAGCAGTTTCTGTTTCTGGTATCATAGGATTTATCGGCTTAGTAGCGCCCCACCTTATAAGATTAATGGTGGGAACTGATCATCGTCTTGTTCTGCCGGGCTCTGCACTTTTGGGTATAATCCTAATACTGACTGCAGATATCCTCGCAAGAATAGCAGCCGCACCGGCTGAATTACCTCTAGGAATAATCACCAGCCTCATTGGAGCACCTTTCTTTATTTGGTTGCTTATCAGACAAAAGGGTTGGACATCATGAGTCTTCTTTTAAAAAATGCCAACTACGCGATAGGCAATAAAGAACTACTTTTTAATATTTCTATCACTGGTGAGCCCGGTAAATTAATAACTATAGTAGGTCCAAACGGAGCAGGAAAATCGACAGCCCTGAAACTAATGTCTGGTGACCTACTTCCCACAGAAGGTTCTATCTTAATAAATAAGAAGAACATTAATGCCTATGAAGCGATAGAACTGGCTCGCTTGAGATCTGTATTGCCTCAACATACATCCCCAGCCTTTGAACTTAAGGTATGGGAGTTAGTACGACTGGGTCGCGCTCCCTTCGATGATTCAGAATCGCAGAGGATTGAATATGTCCATGAGGCCCTGCAATCCGTAGATGCACTGCATTTAGCAGACCGAGACCTCTTAACTCTTTCTGGAGGCGAGAAACAGCGAGTATTTTTAGCAAAAGCACTTGCACAAATTTTTATTAAAAATCCTGACGAAAAAAAGCAAAAATACTTACTTCTTGATGAACCAACGGCGTCTTTGGATCTAAAACAGTCTCATGCTGTCATGGAGATCTTACGTCGAACTGCTGACTCTGGAATTGGAGTTATTCTTGTAATTCATGACTTGGCTGCGGCAAAAAGATACGGTGACACTGTTTTTATCCTTAAGAATGGAAGACTGACTCACTCCGGCGATCCAAAAGATGTTTTAACCTTTGAAAATATAGCCGAATCTTTCGACATAGATAGTGAAACCGCGCAAGCCTTCCTAACCCTAAATTGAGAGAGTTTAAAGAAAATTATGAAGGAAAAAATAATACCTGATTGGTTAGAAGGCAACTCGAATCGAATTATACAACATATGAACGAGGATCATTCCAAATCAATAATATCTACTTTACATGCTCAGCACGATATAAAAGATCCTAAAGCGAAAATGGAGAAGTTAGCAGCAGACGGTTATTACGTTTTAACAAAAGGGAGATTGATGTTTTTAAAATTTGAAAATCACTGCAAAGATGTCAACGAATATAAAACGGAGCTAGTCAAACATGCAAAAAAGTACAGAGAGTATGAGATATAAGGCCGAAAAGTTTTCCACAGGCACAACAATTCAAATAAATATTTTTAGAAAAATTTAAGAATAGAATTCAGTCAGCTCTCTATCCAATCAATAATTGTAGAAGCCAATATCTTCGGTTGCTCAAACGGGACAAGATGGCCTGAATCAGGGATCTCAATGTATTCGCTCTGAGGCGAAATCTTTTTTAATTTTGCCCATGCTTTTCTTGAGAGTGTATTACTTTCAGACCCTCTGATTATCAGAGATGGTACTTTCAACGACTTGAAGAGCGCCCAGCAGTTATAAACCTTCAGGTAACACTGAAGTTCCCACTCTTTAGTAAAGACTAATTGATAATTACCAACCTCATTAACTTCTGTCCCTGATTTAACATAATCCCAAAGAACTTCGTCACTAATTCGTTTAAACACCCGTTTTGGTCTAAAGTGAGCAAAGGCGGCATCCCTGTCGACCCAACTATCAATCCTATTAATTGTTTGGCTAGCTAAAGGCCATGCGCGCTTAGCTAAGCTTGGAAGGGCTTGAAGAATTAGCGTCGCAAATCGAGGGACAAGAACCGGTTCTATTAACACTATCTTGTGAAAGTAATCCGGTCTCTTTACCGCAGCCATTAATGCAGCTGCACTGCCCATTGAGTGACCTATACTAATAACGGGATTTCCTAACTCACACAACAGATCCTGTATGTCGTTACCCAACTGCTCCCATGAGCGCATTGAGTTAGGCTTTATATCTTCATTCCAAAGAGGACGATGCAGGCTAGCTATCACTTCGTGGTCGGTCTCAAAAGGCGATAACAAAGCTTTGTAACATAAAGGAGGGTAGCCATTAGCATGGGAAAAATGAATAGCAGGGCCACCATCTGAAAACTTGATATGAGGTATTTGGAGATCAGACATAACACAGCAGCCTAAAACACCTTCGAGTTTAACAACAAACTCAAGAATAACAAACTCCGAAGTCACCTTGGTTGCTTCCCTATGAGTAGATAGCTATAGTGTTTTCTATAAATATAGACAAAGGAAAGTATCTGTTTAGTCGTACTCTCTCAACTTACTAAGAAATAATTTAGTTTTTAGTGATGAGTAGGATTATCTTTAGTCGCAGTTTACAGAGGAAATGATATGAATCACGAATCATACAAAATCTTATTGACTATTTTTCTAGCGACTGCAGCGAGCTCTTGCAGTCAAGAGAATCGATCCATTTCGGAGCTGGATGCTAATGGCCAAATTTGCAATTCCGATCCCAACATCAACTATATTTGTGGACCTCTCAATGCAGAAGACCTGCTTAGTGTCGGCGATACCGGGATGATACTAACGTCTGGTATGAATGGTACTCTCGACGGATCGCAAACGAACGGGCACTTGTATCTTGTAAATCCGACGGATGAGAGCTGGGCAGACTTAGTCAGCGCACCGAACTTTTCGCAAGATTTTGACAGCGATTCTTATCCGGATTGCCCTGGCCTGCTAAACAAAGACGATTATTCAGCTCATGGCTTGGCCCTAAAAGAAATAGAGAATTCATTTTTTGATCTGTATATCACTAGCCATGGAGCGCGAGAGGCGATTGAGATTTTTACTCTTGACCTTCGAGACGCCGGCGCCAAATTAGTTTGGAGAGGCTGTGTCCCGTTAGATGAAGCGATTATGCACAATAGTTTGGTTATTCTAAGTGATGGCGGTTTTATTACTACTCAGTTTATGACTTGGGCCGGGGGCGTAGAGTCAACATTTTCTGGAGAAGCTAAAGGTAGCCTGGTAACTTGGAGACCCGGTGAACAACCATCCGTTATGCCCAACTCAGAAATGGACGGCCCTAACGGGATCGTAATTTCTGACGATGAGCGCTATGTCTATGTAGCGGCATTCGCAGCCAGCGAAATCGTGCGGTTCGATTTAGCACAAATTCCTATGACAAGAGATTCAATTTCACTGGAAATTACGCCGGATAATATTCGTTGGGGAGAGCCTGGTATGCTGCTTACCGCTGGCGGAAATACGTCGAGTGACGGCTGGTCAGTAATTGAAATCAATGCTGATTCTCTTGAAACAAGTCGAATTGGTGGCATGGGCAGCAGTGCTACTCTGCAAGGCGCCAGTTCTGCTCTGCAAGTAGACAATAATATCTGGGTTGGCACGTACAGCGGTGATCGCATCGGCTATTTTGAAAGAGAATAATTAACGACCACTACCCCAGTGAATTACATAGCTCTTCCATAACGATAGACTCCCGCATTCAGCCGGGGATTCAGAATCAGGGGTATTCCAAGGCATCGCGTCAAGCCTCCTTCCCAGGCCTAAGGCATTCTCCCCGATGGCCCTAATTGCGAAAGCGCTATTCATTTGCCCATCTTGGCCGCTCGCTAGTATCTGCAAGATACCGTAGCCTGTTCTATCTCCCTCAGTCCTATTATCTGCATCAAATTCACTGAGTAAGCTGCGCACATCCTCTATATCGTTATCGGAGTTTAAGGTGCATTGTCGTATCGCAACATAACTTTCACTAAGGTTTCCACCCTCGTAAGGTGAAGCTATGCCTGGCTCGATTACAGGCAAATTTCGTCCAACTGATCGGGTTCCAGCACAGTCAACCATTGCAAAGAAGTGCTGACTTGGGCCTGACGGTGACTGAGATTCTAAGCCTCTAATCATATGCTCAAAACTATCCCAATATCTAACAACGTTAATACTACCCGTTCTAGAAGCCGGAGCTACGATAGGCTCTCTATAGAAGACCAAATTTGGTCCATTCTCATTTCGCGGAATAGCTTTTCCTACTGAGACAACCTCCTCAACAGAGAAGCCAGGTTTCAATGTACACTGCAACACCTCATTTAACCCTCCTCCTTGAGCAAAAGATGAAGTAGCCCAAATTATAGAAGTACAAAATACGGTGATATAACGAATAATTTTTTTCATAAAGATTCTCTGACTTTAGATAAGTTTAGAATTGAGCTGTACCTATGAGGACATTATCTACTAGGATGAGATAAAAGAACACTAGCGAAAGTGAAGACTTGGGGCTACTTTTTTTCTTTAAAAAATAAAGCGTGGTAAAAACGCTAGGCCAAACAAAGGAGAGTTTCTAGAGACTTTCAAGTCATTGATTTATATAAAGAAAAATGGCGTCCCCTAGGGGTTTCGAACCCCTGTTGCCGGGATGAAAACCCGGTGTCCTAGGCCTCTAGACGAAGGGGACAAGCAACATGAAATTGTGAGTGATACAAATGCCGGGCATTCTAAAAAGCTTAGGCTCATCAGTCAAGGTTAAAATATAATGCTACTACTTGTTATTTTCTATTTAAAGCGTCATTTGGCAGAATCTACAGACCTATGATGAACTTGCTGTTCTTGCTTATGTTTTTTATTAGCGTGATTTTGTGCGCCTATTTGCTAAAAAGGTACAACAAGTCCGTGCGTGAGCAAAACAGAAAAAGATCGCAACCACTCCCCCCAATCGGTAATTTAAATGCTGATTTAACAAGTGAGATCGAAAATAAAGATAAAAAAATCTCGGATTTCAAAATACATATACCCACAGCTTCCAAAAACCCAAGTCATTGGCGGCAGCTAGCCTTAGAAATGAGGAAGAAAAATCAAATGGAGCCGGCTTTAACTTTATGTAAGAGTAAGTTTCCTCTATATACAGCTTACAGAGAAGCAACCTTAATATTAAAGTCTATCTTACAAAATGACGGTTTATCACAGGCAAAGATTCAAAGAACCCTGTCGCAGTTATATAAAATTGCTGCGATAGCTGAACTCATATATATGAAGAAATCAGCGGAAGGTAAGCTCCTACCCGATAGATTAAAAAGCGTGGATATAACTTTATTGGATAAAATACCATTTGATTACAATGAGTTAGGATATTTAGAGCTTCCATTACTTAAAATGCAAGATACCAGGCTACTTGTGAGTTATTGGGGTGAGCCCGCCAAGCATGACTCACCTCGAAAATTGTACATGAGCCATTTCATTAAATTAATTTCATAAATAAGATAAGCAAAGAATGTAACTTCTCGTTTTGCTTCTTGACCAAATTTCTCCCCTATGAGACCCTATTTGGCCAGCTAAAAAAACGTTGGCAGACATCCAATAAGTGTAAAATCACATTAATTTAAAAAAACAAGTTACTGATTTAATTTGGTATTTAGAATAATTTTTATGAATCAAGAACAGAGTAAAAAGCCTCAGATTTCTATTGATCAAAAGCTGATCGACGAGGGAACAGCCCAGCTGACTAGCGAAATCAAGGTTCTAGAGTCTTGGCTAAACGAGTTAAATTCCTCAGAATCTGGTGACGCAGAGAGCGAAGCGGCCAGAAAATCTTACAATGATATGCTGAGAAGCCGAAAAGAAATGCTGAATACCCTCAACAAACAGTCAAAGATAGCATCTCTATAAATTCCATTCCGATCCGCGTCCATAAGTAAATTTCAATCCACGATGTTGTTACCCGATCAAGCAGAAACCATGTTGGAACTTCAAGCAACCATGAACTCCAAGGTCGACCCAAATTGGCTTTCCTCAAAATATCCATATTTACGAGCAGTGGCCATTGAAGGCGCTGAAGCAATAGAACATCATGGCTGGAAATGGTGGAAAAAGCAGGTAAAAGACCTAGCCCAATTACAGATGGAGTTGATAGACATCTGGCATTTCTTCTTGTCAGAGTTTCTGTTACGAAGTGATGGTGACCGGGAAAAAGCCTTAAAGGCGCTTCTAAGTCTGAGCGAGAACTCGCAGTATCAACAAAAACTTAAATTCGATGAGAAAGAAATAGATTTGGGTGATTGCGACTTAATCCGCAAGCTTGAACTTCTAATCGCCACTTCGATATCTCAGAGAATTGAAATCAAACTATTCAACTTGATTATGGACGACTGCCAATTATCTTGGGACGAACTATATATGCAATATGTTGGCAAAAACGTCTTAAATATATTCAGGCAAGAGCATGGGTACAAAGAAGGAACTTATCACAAGGTATGGAGGGGGCTTGAGGATAATGAGCACCTAGTGAATATACTTAACGACCTAGATTCGAAGAGTCCAGACTTTAAGACTAAGGTTTACGACGCTTTGGAAGCGCTCTACCCAACCTAAATCTTATTGGTAATATGCATTTTCTCTATCTGAATGATCTGTGACATCCCTAACTTCAGTAAGCTGAGGTATCTGTTCTAAAAGAGTCTTCTCAACTCCATTCTTCAAGGTTACATCAACCATTCCGCAACCCTGACAACCACCTCCAAACCGAAGTACTGCGACGCTTTCTTCAAATATTTCCTCTAAAGAAACATTACCACCATGCGTTGCTAATCCAGGGTTAATTTCATTATAGAGCACATAATTTATGCGATCTTCAAGAGAGCTTTCATCGCTAATTTTTGGCATCCGTGAGTTTGGTGCCTTTATTGTTAGTTGTCCCCCCATTGAGTCTTTCTGGTAATCGACAATCGCATCTTCAAGAAAAGGAATACTCTTTCGCTCTATGAAGGCTTTAATGCTTCCAAACAGTTTAACTTCGTCGTCAGCTTTTTCTTCACCCGGCCGACAAAATGATATACATGTTTCTGCTCTGGGAGTCCCTGCATCAAGGATGAAGATTCGAACAGCGATATCGGCGACATCCTGTTTAGAAAGAAGTTCAGCAAGATATTCTTGCGCATCTTCAGTAATGTTAATCATCACATATGCTCGCTTATCACCAAGTTACGTTCATTTTACTTGATTAGCGATTGAAAGAAAATAACTGATAGCCGCAGTTGGTGATATGAGTTTAGCTAACGGCAATCTTTTTGTTAGAATTGTAGGTCCGATCTAACCAGCCAACGTATTTATTCTTTATGAAAGTTCATCCATCACTTCAATCTCTATCAAAGTTGTTAGAACAAAGGATATTAGTTCTCGATGGCGCTATGGGCACCATGATTCAATCAGAGAAACTTTCAGAAGCTGATTTTAGAGGAGACCGATTTAAAAATCACAAATCACCACTATCTGGAAATAATGATTTACTAAATTTAACTAAACCTGATCTTATAAAGAAGATACATTTATCCTATCTAAAATCTGGATCCGACATAGTTGAAACAAACACTTTCAATTCAACCAAAAGTTCCCAATCTGATTATGGTCTTGAAGAGCTATCCTATGAGCTTAATTTTGAAGCGGCACGAATTGCGAGCTCGGCTTGCAGGGAAATCCATGAAAAAGCACCGACAAATCCGCGATTCGTTGCGGGGGTAATAGGACCAACCAGCAAAACAGCATCAATCTCACCTGACGTTAATGACCCCGGACTGCGCAACATTAATTTTGATGCGTTAGTGGCTGACTACAAGGTTTCCACTCGTGGTTTAATTGAGGGTGGGTCCGATATTATATTCGTTGAAACCTCCTTTGATACTTTAAACGCAAAGGCCGCAATTTTTGCCATTCAAAAATGTTTTGAGGAACTCCAAATAACACTACCCATAATGATTTCTGGAACAATCACTGATGCCAGCGGGAGAACATTATCTGGGCAAACCGTCTCAGCTTTTTACAATTCTCTAATGCATGCAGCACCCCTTTCGATAGGATTCAATTGTGCTCTTGGAACCAAACAACTTAGACCTCACATTGGGGATATAGCTTCAATATCGCCCTTTTTTATTTCCGCTCACCCAAACGCAGGCCTACCAAATGAGTTTGGAGAATATGATCAAACCCCGGAAGAAATGGCGAGAGAAATTAAAGATTATGCCAAGCAAGGTTTTGTCAATATTGTTGGCGGATGCTGCGGCACTACCCCTGAACACATAGGTGCTATTGTAGACTCAATTCGTGACCTTCCCCCTCGGCCTAAAAAGCCGGTTTCAAGAGATTGCTGCCTGAGCGGGCTCGAGCCCTTATATATCAGTGAGAAATCCTTATTTGTAAATATAGGAGAGCGCACTAATGTCACTGGATCGGCAAAGTTCGCCCGGCTCATAAAGGAAGAAAACTATGAAGAGGCAATTGAAGTAGCCAGACAGCAAGTTGAAGCCGGAGCTCAGATTCTTGACATAAATATGGATGAAGGCATGTTGGATTCACAAAATGCCATGGAAACATTCTTAAGACTCATCGCATCAGAGCCGGACATAAGCAGAATACCCATCATGATTGATTCGTCAAAGTGGGAGATAATTGAAACCGGCCTCAAATGGACGCAAGGTAAATCGATCGTAAATTCTATAAGCCTTAAGGAAGGCGAAACTGATTTTCTAGCCAAAGCAAGACTCTGCTTGCATTATGGCGCAGCAATTATAGTGATGGCATTCGACGAAAAAGGACAGGCGGATAACTTACAGCGGAAAAATCAAATCTGCGAGCGGAGTTACAGGCTTTTAACAGAAGAGCTCAACTTCCCACCCCAAGATATTATTTTTGATCCAAATGTATTTGCAATCGGAACCGGCATTGAAGAACACAATAACTATGCTGTTGATTTCATAGAATGCTGTCGGTACATCAAGCAGAATTTGCCTCACGCAAAAATTTCTGGCGGGATAAGTAATGTTTCCTTTTCCTTTAGGGGCAACAACACAATCCGAGAAGCGATTCACTCTGTCTTTCTTTTCCATGCTATTAAGGCCGGATTATCGATGGGTATAGTCAATGCAGGTCAATTAACGGTTTACGATGAGATACCTCAAGATTTAAAGAAGGCCGTAGAGGATGTAGTACTTAATAGAACACCATCTGCAACTGAGAACTTGATGAAGTTAGCGTCATCAGTCGCTAATCAGACTTCTGAGAAAATTAATGAGGATCTCTCTTGGAGAGAAAATTCTGTAGAAGAGCGGTTAAGTCATGCGTTAGTAAAAGGAATTTCAAAATTTATTGAAGAAGACACAGAGTTAGCTCGGCAAAAGTTATCCAAGCCCATCCAAGTAATTGAAGGCCCTCTTATGCGCGGCATGGATCAGGTTGGTGATCTTTTTGGATCAGGTAAGATGTTTTTACCTCAAGTTGTGAAGAGCGCCAGAGTTATGAAACAAGCGGTCTCATATTTACTACCGTTTATCGAAGCAGAGCAAGATGGAGAAACTATACAGAGTAAAGGGAAAATACTACTGGCCACCGTGAAAGGTGATGTTCACGATATCGGTAAGAATATCGTAGGGGTAGTACTTGGATGTAACAACTACGAAATCATTGATTTAGGGGTAATGGTTCCCTGCGAAAGAATTCTAGAAATTGCTAAGAAAGAAAATGTTGACATTGTTGGATTAAGCGGCCTAATTACTCCCTCATTGGATGAAATGATTCATGTAGCAAAGGAAATGCAGCGTCTCAATTTTTCTGTTCCACTGCTGATCGGTGGTGCTACTACATCTAAGGCACATACCGCCGTGAAGATTGAAGGTAACTACCAAAATGATAGCACTGTATACGTGCCCGATGCTTCACGAAGCGTCTCAGTTGTTAACTCGTTGTTAAGTGAATCCAAGAAATCGGCATATTGTGAAACTATAAAATCGGAATATGAAAAAATACGAACGAGAGTTTTAAATCGCAAATCTAAGCTAAATTTGCTCGACTACAAATCGGCCAATAACAACAATCTTCAAATAGATTGGAATTCCTTCCAATCTATGAAAC
>Ga0163110_10001481_pt1 | contig 11945 bp, 5 predicted proteins | sample CRUFie1St17metaG_FD_108703 | JGI IMG/M metagenome (GOLD analysis project Ga0163110, IMG submission 108703) | Marine microbial communities from the Costa Rica Dome - CRUD Field 142mm St17 metaG | ecosystem: Environmental > Aquatic > Marine > Oceanic > Photic zone | place: Costa Rica: the Eastern...
CCTTATTGCAGGAGTGTCACGCTGCCCGGTGACACAATTTGCTATACATGTGGTAGAGTTTTGGCCAATATTAAGTCAAAACAATTTGCTGCCGAACAACAATTCAACCAGGGCTCTATTGAAACCACCTATCTAAAAACGCGCAAGCCAACAAAATCTGGTGTTGTTCAAACTCACACTGGTCGAAGAAAAAATATTTTGAAACGCAGAAAGAATCGCTTCCGGAGCGTGGTTATGCTCGGACTTGTGGCTTTTATTATGCTATCACCGCAAGCAAGAGAACTGGTTTTCAACAAATGGGCTGGTATTAGCGAGTATGTCCAACTTGCAGCAGCACCTTATCACCTTTATCCGATTGAGACAACATACACTATCGGGGAAGTAGTTGAGGTAACCAATATTGGGCCCAATGGTGCACTCTACGAGGAATTAATGATTCCTCGGGATATAGCAACAATTTACGGCCAAACTACAATGTTTGACTACACAGACGGTACGGATTCTCTGCCGACTCAACTGATTCAAGAAATAATTTCCATCACTCTAACGGTGAACGGGGTGGATTACAACATCCCATTGCTGGGAGAGCCGGCAAGAATGCCCAATGATAAGCTGATTACGGTTGATGGCCATGAAATATGGTGGCCTGGCGTTGGGGTTGGTAGTGATATGTGTTCTGTAGACATTTGTGTTAAAATATCGCTTGACTTAGAAGCTCGTGAAGACACCTCATTTACTTATGCTGTTACATTGAAGAGAACATCCTACTCATGGTGGTCATCTACTAGAGTTGATTCAAGAGTCGACGGTAGTGAACACGGGATTAGCCTAGATCGAAGTGGTGACTTTTCTGATATCGTCGATCGTGGAGGTGGAGTAAAAGCGAATCAATTTACTGACCCACTATGGTATGGAAAAGACAGGATTGATTATGCAATCAATAGTCAAGACGCTGTCGTCATCTCAACCGCACAAACAATTTCAGCGTCCCTACCCGAAGGGCTTTCAGAAAATGCCTATGCGTTCGCAAGAGCAGCTTTCGACTACCTGCACAAACATATACCATATGACAAGAATGCCCCGGTAGAAGCCCGCAGTGGACCGGCATGCCTTACAGATGGACTAGGTGATTGTGATGAACAAACCAACGCTTACTTGTCATTGCTGAGAACCAAAGGTATACCGGGATGGTATGTTCTTGGCGCGTTGACTGACTCAAATTACATTTATTGGGAGGCGCATGCTTGGGGCTACATCCTGCTACCGATGAGCGATGAGTGGTGTAATTCACGTAATATCGTCATAGACGATTGCTTTATTGAAGGCTCTGTTGATGTGGTAAATAATAAGTGGCTATTGCATACACCGACTGCATTCATCGACTGGATTGAGGAAGCAGACCCTAGCGGAAACCTAGTTCACAATTATTTCCATCCAAAGTATGTGATGGATGTAGACAGAACTAGAACTATCTCAACACTTGTCTCACCTGAAACCACAGGTGGAACATATCAAGTTAAAAAATTACCAGAAAATTTGAGGTGATAAATTGCGAATAATCATTGGCGGAGCAGGCAGAGTTGGAACAGAATTAGCGAGGGCTCTTCGGGCAGAAGAAATGGATGTTGTCTTGGTAGATTCTGATTCTAGAGCTGTTAAGAACGCACAAAACCTTGACGTGTTAGTAATTCATGGTGATTTGACAACCCGTGAGAAACTGAACGAAGCCGGGATCGGTGAAGCAGCAATATTTGTTGCAGCAACAAACTCAGACGAAAGAAACCTACTTGCCTGTGCTCTTGCTGAACATGCACACTATCAGTATGCAGGTCCAAAGGCTAAACCACTGCTATCAATATCACGCGTCAGAAATATGAATTTCCTTGAAGAACAAAAGCAAGGACATCTAACCAGTTGGGCAAAAGTAAATCACGTTGTAAATCCGCTAGACAGCGCAATAAAGCGTCTCCACACTGGCTTACGTTCTTCTTCTATTGAGGAAGTAATTCCATTCGGTCATGATTCATACATTATCGAATTTAATGTGACAAAAAATGCAGAAGGCATAGTGTTCAATACCTTGCGGGAAGCAAATGCATCTATTGATGGAGATTTACCACTCATAGTTGGAGTTAAGCGGTCGGGGGAAAAAAGCGTAGTCCCTGACGGTGACTTTGTTCTAATGCCCAATGACACAATAGCTGTAGCCACCAACGGATTGGCAAGTTTCAATCGAATTTTGAACATTTTTGGGCATGAAGCAACAGACTTCCCGATTTCCCCGAAAGTAGCAATCATCGGCGCTAACAGAATTGGTCAGATGATTGCTGAAAATTGGCTAATGAATGGAGCAAAGGTAACTGTTATCGAACGAGACCTACAACTCGCAAACGAGTTTTCTGCAACTGATATTGGCTCTAATCCTAATTTGGAAGTTATTCATGGTGACCATTTGGACCGAGATATTCTCACCGAGGTGGGAATCCCAGAACATCACATTGCCATTGCGGCTCTTGAATCAGACCATGACAGCATTGCAGCTGCACTGCTAGCCAGTGACATGGGCGTTAACCGCACAGGTTTGTTGCTATATGATGCAGACCTAGTAAAAGTTACACAGAGGATGGGCATAACATTCGCAGTTGATCGTAAGAGAGTTGCAGTGGATAATATTCTGGCACATATTCATACCAAGGCTGCAGGGGCTTACGCAGTATTATCCAATGTACCGAACATTGTCGGAATTAGTATGAGAGTAGATTCATCACACAAATTTTCAAACATGAGAATTGCTGATGCAGGTTTTAGTGAGTGGATGAGAATAGCCTTTATTCAACGCAGAACTGTTGACGGAGTGTGGGAAAATCTCAGGCCAGCTCCAGAAAAGTTACTGTTACCTGAAGATAACCTGATTATTTTCACAAGCCCAGATAAAGTAGGTGAGTTGGAGCGAAAATTCAAGGTGTAATTATGCGATTTGACGTTTTGAGTCTCATCCTCGGTTGGACATTGATAGCGATTAGCATACCATTGCTAATTTGCAGTCTAATCACCATCTGGTTGGATGATTTCGAAATGGCTATCAGAGCATTTCTAATTCCGATTATGTTGTCACCATCAATAGGCTTTCTGATGCTTAAGTTTGGTACTAGAAGTGACACACCAGAACGTCTTAGAGATAGAGAGGCATTTGCTGCTGTTGCCCTGATTTACCCAATAGTAGTTTTCATCGGACTATTTCCGTATTGGCTTGGTGGTGTTTTTGTCGGCCCATTTACCGCTGATGCTGCGCTGATAGACATCGCTCGAGGTGCGGTCAACTCTTGGTTCGAGTCGATGTCAGGATTTACCACAACCGGTGCAACGGTAATTTCGCATAACATGAGTCCTAATTGTATCCCAGGGACCACTGTTGATTGTATCAACGCCCAACCCAGAGGAATTCTACTTTGGCGCTCACTCACCCAATGGCTTGGAGGTATGGGCATAATTATGCTGGGGATGATGTTACTTTCTCGTGTGATGGGTGGTGGCATGGCCCTTGCTCGTGCGGAACTAACTGGTCCATCTCTGTCAAGGCTAAGACCAAAATTGAAAGAAACAGCATTTGCCTTGTGGATAATATACATCTGTTTGACTGTAGTGGAGATGATTCTACTACACCTTATTGGCGAAATGTCGATTTTTGATGCTGTTAATCATGGATTTACGACCATGGCTACTGGTGGATTTTCAACTAGAGACGCCAGTATTGGATACTATGACTCATTGACTGTTGAAATAATTATAATTGCATTTATGTTTATAGGTGGAATAAATTTCACATTGATTTGGTTCTTAATTGGCAGAGAATTCGTAAAAGCCTACGCTGATGAGGAATTTAAAACCTACTTAGTTTACATTTTCACCGCCGTCTCATTTATGATGGTGGCACTAATTTCAACAAATGTATCACTGGGTGACTCCTTCAGGCAAAGCGTATTTCAGGCTATTTCAATTGGCACATCTACTGGTTACACAACCCAAGATTACATGACTTGGCCAGTATTAACCCAGTTCGTATTAATGATTTTGATGATTGTTGGCGCATGTGCAGGGTCAACAAGTGGCGGATTAAAATTGATGAGAATCATACTAGCATTCAAGGTAGCTATGCGAGAACTGGTCAGGATTGCTCAGCCTAGGAAAATCAAGCAAATTAGAATGAATGGCGAAGTGGTTGAGGCTCAGCAAATAGACAAAATTGTCGGGATGTTATTTGTCTGGATCGGGCTGTTTGGCATATCTAGCATTCTACTAGCTATTCTGATGCTTGATGATTCCTTCCAAAGTATAATCGGGATAACTGCTTCATCACTTGGTAATACTGGTCCAGCCTTGGGAGCATATGGACCGAGCAGCACATGGTCGCCACTGAATTCTGGGGTGCTAATATTTACTTCAATATTGATGTGGTTTGGCCGATTAGAATTGCTTACAGTGGTTATCCTATTACATCCTAGAACCTGGCAAGATGAAAATAAAGAACACAGTGACAGAAGGGCTTTAGCATTATTTAAGAAAATGATTCCGGGAAGAAAATCATGATCTAAAATAATGTTCGCTGACCTTTTTTTGGTTGTTGATCTTCAACTTGGACCACATCATCAATTTGACTCTCATCAAGATTTTTTTGAATTAATTTGCTTTTTTCTGATTCGACTAAATTATATCTCGATACGAGTTCTTTAGTCGATTTACGAGTTTTGGGTAATCCACACAACGCCGCATGCTCATTACCAGTAAGACCAAGGTCAATAGAAATAGTAAAATCATCGATATTACCAACTTCCGAGGATTCAGAGTGGAGAGCAATCAGTAGCGGGAGTAACTCCTCTCTAACTGATGATTTACTTGCCCCAGTAATTTCAGTCAACCGATTAATGATAGTCGAGCGACCTTGAGTTGAGCTCCGCCTAAGAAAATTTGGATAACTCGGATATAGTTTTCCCGGCAGGTCTTGCTGATTCACCACTGAGGCAGCTAATCCGGATATTTGCGAACTCCAGTACCATGACCGATGTGCTGTATTCTCATACATTGCCATTAGCATTTTAGAGGCTTGACAAAGAGCGGAATTACCCCTGTCAATAGCCTCTGTGTTAGTAAAAATTGAAGGGTTATTCCAGTGTATCCAGTTGAGTAATTCAGCTGGTGATTTATCGATGGATATACCTAATTTAATTGCGTCTAATGCAGTATTTGATTTATACAGTTTTGCTAAACCGGGAAATACCTCAACTGAAACATCGCGGTCGCCTGTTTGAACATATTCTAGAACTGTCTCTTTATCTATAGAATTTATGTCAGCTGAACAGATTACTTGTAAATCCCTGACTAGAGCCCTTAGGTCTCCTGGATTATTGCTAACAATTGCCTCGATTGCGTCTGAATCGTAATCCATGCTTTCTGCTTTCAGTACTCGTCTAGCGATGTTCCGTAGTGCTTCCTTACTTGCTCGTTCAAAATTAATAGTAACCAGTAATCGCTGGAATCTTTCTCGAGTAGAGCGCCAGTTAGATGATTTACCCCACAGACCCATTACCTCATTACAGGCCAATATGACTGGTTGCTTGGTTTCTGCAAGTAACTTCAACAATTCTGCTTTACCTCCTGTGTCTCCTTTTAATTGCACATTGTCTGAATTATCTAGATTCACCTTTATTGCATCATTAATTCTAGATTCGCTAACTGAACGCAATCCTCCTGTTAAGTGGTCAACTTCATCAATTAGAATGAGTGTCTTTTTGTCATTCTCCTCTGGACTGAAGAATAATGAGCGATGTGTCGCTCCTTTAGTTGCTGCCTTCCTAATAGATGCAGCGTTTCTTGCGTCTGATGCATTCAATTCAATTACATTCCATCCCATATCTTGAGCGATGGCACGGGCAATCGTGGTCTTACCAACACCTGGTGGACCGACTAACAAAATCGCTTTGTTTTTCGGGATGCCAGTTTTCCAATCATCTAACCACTTGCGTATTTTTTGCCGCTGGTTTTCATTGCCCTCCAAGTGGCTCTCGGAGGTAGGACGATGTCTTTCAGTCCAGTCTGAAACCGCAGCCATAGAGTTACCTTGTGACGAAGGTTATTCAATTTTGACAAATACTTTGTCCGCTGATTGATATTCAAAGATCAATTATGTTAACACGCTTTTGCTCGCCAGTATCTCGGTCTCTAACGGTAACAGTGTTGTCATCAACTGATTGGTGGTCTACTGTAATACAATGAGGTATGCCAATTTCATCAGCCCTAGCATACCTTCGTCCAATAGAACCACTCGAGTCGTAAATTGAAACTATTCCTAACCTAGAGTTCAATTGCTTATTGAGTAACTGAGCAATATCCCCCATTCCGTCTTTTTCGAAAAGCGGAAACACGGCATAATCTACTGGCACAATGTTGGGGCTCAACTTCATTACAGTGTAGTCTTCTTCTTGCTTGGTAGTTTCGTGGTAAGCATGGTCTAAGATATGCCAAATTATTCTGTCAATACCAAAAGCTGGTTCGACAACGTGGGGTATAAACCACTCACCAGTGATTACTTCTGTTCTTTGCAGCCGTTTAACATGCTCTTGTTCTATCGTGACAGCGGTTCCATCAATATCCAACAAACAAGGAAATTCTGTTGCTTTCGGGAGATTTTCAACTGCTGTTTTGACCTTGCCAGCAAGGGACCTAAAGGCAGGTCCAGCAACTGCTCCATCAATAGTCCAACCATCGATTACTACCTCTTTTGGTGATGCAAACTCTCGTCTAGCACGCAATGATTTACCCGTATATTTCTCATGTGCTTCTAAGTCATAACATCCACGATGAGCAATCCCGACACACTCAACCCAACCATATGACCCAAATATTTCGGCGTCCCAACAATCAGTTGCATAGTGTGCCATTTCATTGGATTCATGTTGCCGGAATCTAATTCTAGATTTGTCAATACCAACCTTGATCAAAAAATCATAAGTCATTGCGATAAAATATCCCACGGTTCCGTGACGAACAATCCCGGCATCAACCGCCGCAGATATCGAAATGCTAACCTCACCATCTGATTCACTTACCATGTTAAGATCGATTTCAGACCACTTGGCAAGATCATGGTCCAGTGGCATTTCAGGGTCAATAAAGTACTCTAACTCAGCCATATTGAATTCGCGCAGTCTAATCATTCCTTGCCGTGGAGAAATTTCGTTTCTATACCCCTTGCCAACTTGGACTGCACCAAATGGTAGCTTCTCCCTAAAATGACGGTATAAACTAGGGAACGAGGTGAACATACCTTGCGCCGTCTCTGGTCGAAGAAAACCATCACGGCCTGATTTACCAGCTCCAATGGTAGTATTGAACATTAGATTCTGAGCAGCAACTGGGGACCACTCATTGCTATCGCAAGCAGGACACGGCGGTTGTGCGTTTTGCAATAGATTATTGAGGTCTGATTTTGATAAAGAATCCGGGTTGGGGTGGTCGTTTTCAAGCAAAGTATCTGCTCTATATACTTCTTCACAAGATATGCATGTTGTCATAAAATCTGAGAATTCACCGACGTGGCCGCTTGCTTCCAGCACTTCATATGGCGTAATTGTTGGACAGGAAATCTCGGCGACATTGCCCAAAGATGTCCAATGGTCTAACCAGATTTGGTTAACTCTATTTCTTAGTCGACCACCGTTTGGTCCAAAATCATAGAGTCCCTTTGAACCACCATGAATCTCAAACGCTGGCAGGATAAACCCACGGCGTTTCAGCATCCCGGACATTCTTTCTAGCCTCGACCCTGATTCTTCACCCATTGGCCTTACCATGTAAGTCGTGTAGTTTATCACCTTTGAAACTGACCGTTAATAATAGTAAATTACACCCAATACGCATGGTTAAGAATACCCCCCGGTAGGAATGACCATGGCACAAGAATACGATTACGATGTAATTGTAATCGGTGGCGGACCTGCTGGAAGCACAGTTGCGAGATATGCGGCTCAAGCGGGAATTTCTGTTCTCGTAATCGATGCTCGTGCCTCAATTGGCACGCCACTACAATGTGGTGAGTTAGTGCCAACCAATGACGAAATGCGACGCTTGTGTCCAGATGTTCCTGACATGGATGATTTGTTCCAAACACCTAAGCATGCCATATCGAGAACCTGCGACACTATGAATATCATAACTCCATCAGGGAAATCATTGTCATATAATTTCGAAGGTTTAATCCTCAATCGCGTTGCTCACGATGAGGCATTAGTAACTATGGCGAAAGACGCCGGTGCGAAATACCTAACCGATTCCTATGTTGAAGATGTCAACGAAAATGCGGTTAAAATCCGTAACGGCAAGACCTATACAGCTAAGGTCATAGTTGGAGCAGGTGGCCACAACGATCCCGTTAGAAGGAAATTTTGGACTGAAAAATCGGTTAATATTCCAGTCAAGTTTGAACTCAAAGGAGGAAATTACGGTGATGCTGTTGAATTGCACTTCGGCTCCATGGCACCGGGTGGTTATGCGTGGATGTTTCCTAAATCTGAAGGTGCTAATATTGGCCTTGGTATTCAGAAAAGTTTTGCTAAAGGAAAATCACTAAACAAATACTCGAAGGAATTTATCGACAAATATCCCGGAGAAACTACATTCAAAGGTGCAGGGTCTCTTCCCATGTCTGGGACGATAAAGAAATTCGTCAAGGGTAATTTGATGCTGGTTGGAGATTCCGCAGGAATGGTATTGCCATCTAATGGTGCTGGAATTACTATTGCTATGGTTGGAGGGCGAATCGCCGGTCAAACGATTGCCCGCCACATATTAGATGGTGAACTACTGACAGATTACGAGAAGATTTGGCATCAACAAATGGGTAAGGTAATGAAAAATTCAAAAAGATCGTTCAAAATTGGCAGCTTAATGTTCAGAATGCCCGATAAATTACTTGACTTATTTTTCAACAGACTAACAAAAGGTATAGTATGGCGGGCTGTAACTTGCAGAAGGATGTTTTGGATATTCTAACCCTACAAAGCATAGTTAGCACCAATCGCTCAAGAGCTATACTTACCAACGAAGTTTTGAAGTAGTTGTTACATTCACTGAGGACCATTGGGGTCGTGAAATAAAATGGTGAAGATTGAGTATCTTGATAATCCACAAGATACCGAAGGTCTTCTTGCAATGCTATCACCCCCAGTGCGTAACTGGTTCAAGGATAAGTTTCCAGATTTCACCAGACCTCAAAAATTAGCAATACCTGCTATCATGGATAGAAAGCACCTGCTGCTTTGTTCACCAACTGGTTCCGGTAAAACCCTTACCGCTTTCTTAACCGTAATTGACAAACTCGTGCGTATGGCATTGGATGGCAAACTCAAGAAAAAAGTGCATTGCGTGTATATCTCACCGATTAAGGCATTGGCAAACGATATTCAGAGAAATCTTATTGGTCCGCTCACCGAAATCTCAGAAAGGTATCTTCCAGATAGGGCTCAAGAAATAAAAGTTGGATTGAGAACTGGTGACACACCTCAATCAGAGCGTCAAAGAATGCTTAAGCATCCTCCACATATCCTTATCACAACCCCTGAAAGCCTTGCTATTGCTATAACCTCGCCAAAGTTTCAACCTATTGTAAGCGAGCTTGAGTATATGATTGTAGATGAATTGCATTCATTAGTTCCTACCAAACGTGGAGTCCACCTCGGTTTAACGCTTTCTTACCTTGATACACTATTGCGAACACCGGTTCAAAGAATTGGTATTTCGGCTACTATGGAACCACTGGAAAAGGTGGCAGAATATCTGGTTTCGAGTGATGACAGAGAAAGTCGAGGGGATGAAAGCCATGTTTGCATTGCAAAAGTTTCTGGCTCGAGAGAATTAGATATGGATATCATAATTCCAGACAATAGGTTTAGTGATTTGTCAGTAATGAAAGTCTTGGAAAAAAATATTGAGGTTATCGCAGATTTAATCGCTGCACATACAACAACTCTGGTGTTTGCAAATACTAGGAAAATGACTGAAACACTGGTCCAAAGGCTGCGCCCTCACCTAGGAGATCTAGTTGCAGGTCATCATGGTTCAATGGACAAGAAAATCCGGCTTGATGTTGAAAAAAGGCTGAAGCATGGTCATCTAAGGGCTGTAGTTACCTCGTCCTCACTAGAGATGGGAATCGACATTGGTTCTGTTGATTTAGTAATCCAGGTTGGAAGCCCAGGGGATATAGCCACTGCACTTCAGAGAATTGGTCGCGCTGGACATCATGTCGGTGGCATCCCAAGAGCAAGATTTCTGCCTACCAGTGTTGATGATCTGATTGAACTAGCTGCTTTGCAATCGGCAATCCAAAAAGGGGAAATGGATATACTGCACTTCCCGGAAAATTGTCTCGATGTTGTTGCACAGTTTATGATTGGTTTAGTTATAATCAATCAAATAGATATTGATGAAGCATACGAAGTTATTGTCAACGCGTGGTCTTATCGCAATTTTGAGTACGATGATTTCATCGAAGTTTTAGACATGTTAGAGGAAGAGCGGCGAGTTTGGGTGGACTGGGAAGAAAATATCTACGGCAAACGCGGTTATTCTCGTATGATATACTACACAAATATCGGCACCATTGCACCCGATAATTCGTATCTTGTATTCAACGCAGAGGGCTCAGTTTTGGGGCAATTGAGCGGTTCATTTGTGTCAAATTTACGTAGCGGTGATGTAATACTGCTCGGTGGTTCAACATACCGTGTAACCAACATTCAAGGAACTCGAGTTAACGTAACTGCGGTAACAGGTTATCGACCAACAGTACCTTCGTGGTCAGGTGAAGCACGTTCCCGATCTCGAGAATTATCAAGTGCACTGTTAGAATTGATTGGACATTGTATCGTCGCACTGCGCAAAGAGATGGACCCAAGGATGATACTTTGTGATGCTTATGGATTATCAAACATAGTGGCTAATTCAATCGCACGTCACTTAGAAGAGCACTCAATTGATTCATTCCAAGTGCCTGACCCTGACAGAATACTCGTTGAACAAATAATCAGTAGTGGTCATCCTACATACATGATAACTACATGTCGCGGAAGAGGATTTAATACCGCACTTGGTTACTTCCTAGCCGGATTAGCGGAATCAAACGGAATCAGCGTAATTGAAATGTCATTTGACGAAAATGGTTTGCTGCTGCGCACTTCGCAAGAGATAGAGCCAAGGGACATGTATGACTCGTTTAAGAGTCATAATCATATTGAAGTCATCGAGCGTTACATCATTAATACCCAAATTTTTGCCAAGAGATTCAAAGAAGTTGCTGGTCGTTCACTGATTATACCGAAAAGAATTGGTGCTGACGAGATATCTCCACAAGTATTCCAGCAAAGAGCCGATGCATTGCTCAACAAGCATCGAACAATCGAAGACAGTTTGTTAATGCGAGAAGCAAAGAACGAGATTATGTTTGCAGATATTGATTTGAACAGTTTAACTGACTTCCTAGATCTATGCATTCAAGGTAAAGCGAGGATAGTACATCAAAAAATGACCATACCATCTAGACTAGGAATGTCATTATTTATGTCGGCATTTGAAGATTTAATGTCCATGAAAACTAGGGCGTTTTTGGTCAAAGATATTGATCCTACAATCTTACAAAGACTGCTTGGGACGAGAAGTCTTGCAACTGAGTTGTCTGAACAGGAGCTCAATGAATACTATCTCAACAAGGCACCAATACCAGAAAATGCCAAGGGATTATTGCAGCTTATGTCGCATGGCGGTGGTTTAGAGAAATCTTTCAACAACCCACTATATCGAGAAAAATTACAGGACATACCTCAAGAAGTAATGCGTCAATGGGTGGAAGAACTCTGCAATAACGGCGATATCGTGAAGATTCGCAACACTGGATC
>Ga0163110_10001482_pt1 | contig 11943 bp, 8 predicted proteins | sample CRUFie1St17metaG_FD_108703 | JGI IMG/M metagenome (GOLD analysis project Ga0163110, IMG submission 108703) | Marine microbial communities from the Costa Rica Dome - CRUD Field 142mm St17 metaG | ecosystem: Environmental > Aquatic > Marine > Oceanic > Photic zone | place: Costa Rica: the Eastern...
AACGAATCACCGCGGCCACCGGCCAATGGTCCGAGGGAACCATCTTCCCCCGCATGTGATACTCGATCCACGCCTTCTGAATCTTCCACCCGGGGGATACCAGCACATGGTCAATCATCCGCGCACCGGGAATCACTCCTTTCCACCGATTAAAGGTGTTGCGGTCCTTGACCTTGGGATGAAGCTCAAAAAACGGTGCCTTGAGAGGGTTCCTCCACTGCTCGGGGCCCTTCCCTCCTGCCAGAACCACCTTTTTCCCAAGCAGGTAGGACACTCCGGGATTAGTCTCGGTAGCATTGAAATCACCGGTGACTATGACGGGCTCGCTCATCCGCTTCCGCGCATCAATCCGCTCGGCCATCAGTCGGCCCGCTTGTTCCCGGGAAGGCTGGCTCTGATGATCCCAGTGAGTGTTGTAAAAATAAAACCCTTTTCCGGTCTCCTGATCCACCAATCGCGTCCAGGTGCAGATCCGCGTGATCCCGTTCCCCCAGCTTTTCGATCCAGCGGCCTCCGGCGTCCCACTCAACCAGAAAGTCCCGCCCTCTTCAGCGTCCCGCGTGAAACGCTTGGCGCGAATAAAGATAGCCGAATATTCGCCGCGATTCTTTCCATCATCACGACCCACTCCGAATTTCAGATAATCCGGAAGCTCCCGAGTGAGATAGTCCATTTGCTGGGGCAGAGCTTCCTGAACCCCGAACAGATCCGGATCCATTTTTCGGATCGTTTCCACCACGAGGTCCCGACGAGCCTTCCAACTACGGGTGCCCAGATCCCCTTTGGCAGCAAGACGGATATTAAAGGACGCTACCGTCAGCTCAGCAGCCGGTAGCGAGGTGAGAAGGGCTAGAGAAATTAGAGCGAGACGAAACACGCTGGAAATGCTACCCGGAATGAGCCCTGTTGTCCAAGCTATGCCTTTACTTGCTGCCGCCCTCTTTTTTTCGCTCTCCATTCTCGCTCCCGCAGCTTGGCCGGAGGGAAAGGCCTCGAAATGGAATGGATATCCGCGTCTGGACTTCGCCCTCCCTGATGATGGCGCCCGCTGTATCGTCGTCCGCCCAAAACAGGCCGCAGCAGGAAATCCATGGATATGGCGAGCTCGCTTCTGGGGACACCAGCCTGCGCTTGACCTTCAGCTTCTGGAAAAGGGCTTTCACCTTGCCTACTGTGAGGTAGGCGGCCTCTTCGGCGCGAGCGTAGCGGTCCAACGCTGGGACAAATTCCATGCATTGGCCGTCCGGGAGGGACTCTCCCCCCGCCCTGTTTTGGAGGGCATGTCCAGAGGAGGCCTGATCATCTTCAACTGGGCTTCCGCCAACCCGGAAAAGGTGACTGCACTGTATGGCGACAATCCGGTCTGTGATTTCAACTCCTGGCCCGGAGGGAAAAATGGCAAGTTCTCAAAGCGTGACTGGCAGCGTTGCCTGAAAGCTTACGCGGTGACGGCCAAGGCCGCTCCACAACACCTTCAACCTCTCAGTAAAGAGACTCTCAAGCCGCTGGCCGAGAACAGAGTCCCCGTTGCGCTCGTTCTGGGAATGGCCGATGAGGTTGTCCCGGTCGAGGAAAACGGAGAGCTACTTGCCCGCAACTATGAAGCACTAGGCGGAACGGTTAAGGTCTGGCGTAAGCCCGACAAGGGCCATCACCCCCACGGGCTTCACCCCCCCGACGAACTGGCCATCTGGTTAATCGACGCCGTAAAATGACCCTTTTAACTTTAAGCCTTCGCCCTGTCCTCCTCCTGCCGTGAAAGCCCCTTTGGTCCTCCGCTTCCTATCCCTTGCCGGTCTACTCATCTGCGGCTACCTCGGAGGCCTTAAGCTTACCGGGAAAACCTCCTCCCTTGCTGGCTGCGGCCAAGGCTCAGGGTGCGGCAGTGCGCTCGGCTCGGAGTGGTCACAGTTCTTCGGAATACCCGTAAGCCTTCTTGCCTTCGTCATCTACCTGGCCTTGCTGGTTGCCTCTTTCCGCCCTTCGAGGCCGCTCTACGGAGCTCTCGCAATTTGTCTTACTGGCGCCGCTCTCTGGTTTGTCGGGGTCCTGTACTTCACCATCAGAGCGGTGTGCCCCTGGTGTCTCGCCATGCATACTATCGGGATCGTTACCTCCATCGTCCTGGTGCTCTCATTACGAGATGTTCCCCCGTCAAAAACCCCCCTGCGCTTTGCCCCCCTTGCGGCTCTGGTCGCCCTGCTCACCCTCGTCCTAGGGCAGCTTCTCGGGCCGAAACCGGACACCCATGCCAGTAGTAGCGAGACCTTGCAGGATCAAGGAGTGCGCAACGAAAACACCGGCCGCAGAATTTCCTTCACCCGTGGAGGCAAGCGCTACAACACCACGACAATGCCCCACCTGGGGCCTCCCAATGCCAAGTATGTGATGGTGAAGTACTTCGACTATACCTGCAGTTCATGCCGCAAGGTGCATGAGCAGCTCCAATTCGTTGAAGAAAAACACCCAGGACTTTTTTGTGTGATCCTCCTGCCAGTGCCCTTGAACAAGGCCTGTAATCCATTCATTCCGAACCAGAGCCCAAAGCACCAGCACGCCTGCGAGCTAGCCCGCCTCAGCATGGCCGCTTGGAAAGCGAATCCCGGGAAATGGCCCGAGGTCCACGAACAGCTAATTTCTACCCCCGATCTGCCGCCTGAAGTCGCAGAGGCCGCGGTCGGGCAGATTGTCGGCCACGACCAACTCGACCTCGCCAAGCAGGACTCCTCGGGTGAGGCCCTCATCAAGTCCGGCGTCAAGGACTTCGGCCAACTCAAAAAAGGGAACTCCCTTCTTCCTAAATTAATGTGTGCGGGAGGTACAGTCCTCCATGGGGAGCCCAGATCTGGGGAAGCCCTCCTCAGCGCTCTCACGCAGATCTACGATCTGGGCCCATAGGCCCCCTCTGGCTTCCCGGTAAGCCAGCCGCTTCACACCCCGCGGGAGGTTTTCATGAATAAACCGTCCCCTTCGGAGGTCCAAAGGCATGTAACCCCAGAAATTTCCTTATGATAAAGATCCTTTCGGCCGCCATAGCTCTAGCAATTATCGGGATAATCTCCTCGCCGCGCGCCGAGGCAGGCCACTCCCGCAGCTACATCACCTACCATGCTGGATACGCGCCAAAAGGATGCAAGGTCTACACCAAGCGTTATCTGCGGGGATATGACTGCCACGGCCGCCCGGTGTTCACCTACGCGCGGAGCCCAATCGTTCATGGATATCCCAGCCATAGCCGCCCTCGTCATTACAGTCCAAGGCCGAGGGCAGTTATCACTCCACGGGCCATTCCATGCCCTCCTCCCCGCTTCGCCGTAAGGGGCTACCGGCCGCTGAGCCGCTCCTCCGGAATATCCTTCCGGTTCTCCTTCGGCGGACGGAGGTAGCTCACGGATGCCAATGCTCCTGATCGGTAACTCCATTGTTTGCAGTGCGTTCCGTGCCGGGGCCACGAGTAAAAAAGGCTCCCGACCCGCAAAATTAGCAGTTCGCTATTCTGCAGTTCGCGGTTACCGTCCGAAACATGCGCCGTTTCTTGCTCCTCCTGCTTCCCCTTTTGCCGGGTGTGTCTGGGGTAATGGCTGCCCCGCGGGCGACAGACGAAATCCTCTCTGCTCTCCAGACTCGGCTTGAACGCAACATAGGCTTCGAAGACCTCATTGAACAACTCAGCGATCTAGAGCCCAAGGAGCTCAAGCGCCTGCAGTCAGACTATGACAAAGTGTGGCCCAACCTCCGAGATACCTACTTGGATTCTTTCAGGAAAGAAGCCGAGGACCAGCACTCGGGCGCAGCGCGGCAGTCCAACCAGCGGGCAATCAAGGAAGCCAGAGAGCGCTTTCATTCCGTTCGGATGATGCCTGAGGGGCCGATGAAGGGCGCCATCATCGCCCAGAGCGAACCCGCGGTCGCGCTGCTCAGGGAGCTTCTCCTCCCCTCTGGCGAAAAAATTCTGCAAGTTGCGGGAGAGAATCTGAATAAGCAGCGCGCTCAGATTCTCAAGCTCGGAACGTTCCGTGATGGAATACTGAAAGCCGCCATCGCAATCGAGGATGCTGAATCTGTCGCTAATATCCTGGCTCAGGAGCAATCCGTGGCCGAGGGCCTCTCCGGTCTCGAGCGTAACGGCCTGCGAGTAATGAAAGCCAACCGTAAGATTGCAGAGGCTGAGATGGTTCCCGAAGCAGAGCGCCGGGGAGTGGAAGAGCTGAACCGGATGCGGCTTTTGCTTGGCCTCAATGCTCTCGTGCTCGATCCCAAGCTCTGTGAGGCGTCCCGCGGACATTCCGAAGATATGGCCACCCTGAATTTTTTCAGCCACACTTCCCCTGTCAAAGGAAAGGAATCTTTCGGGCAGAGAGCGGCCCTATGCGGTACAAACTCCAGCGGAGAAAACATCTTCATGGGCTCTACCAAGCCGAGTTCTGCCAACCGAGGATGGTTCCGCTCCCCCGGGCATCATAAGAACATGTTCAGCCCTGGCCACCGAAGGGTAGGACTGGGCAACTATGGCTCCCATTGGACCCAGATGTTTGGCCGCTAGAGGCAGGTTAGCCCATTTCTTGCGCAAGCGTGCCCAGCCTCTGAGGCCTACCTGCGGGCATCTGGACCAAAGCCAGCTGCTGACGGCAAGTCACAAGAAGAGTGCCATCAGCAGGGCGCCGCATCTCAAACTGGCACCAGAAACGAACTTTCCCCCACTCCTCCAACCTGCCTTGGGTCTCTATACAATCCCCAAGACGCCCGGGCTGACGATAATCGATCTCGGTCCTGACCACTACAGGATAAATTTGGGTCTCCGCCATCCCCCTCAAATCAAAGCCGAGTTTTCCCGCAAGCTTCGTCCTGCATCTCTCAATCATTCTCAGATAGGCGAGGTTGTGCACGACCCCGCCCACGTCGGTGTCATAGAACATCACCTCATCCTGGGTGAGTTCATTATACGGGTCTGCTTCGGGCTTTGGCATGGAGTCAGTGTAGGGGGCCCAGGGCTCGGAGGCAAAAGGTTGCGCGAGGCAAAATGGTAGGAGACAATTCCCCTTCATGCGGACCTGTTTCCTGGCCCTTCTCCTCTGCCTCCTTCCGGCTAAGCTGCCGGGAGCAGGTTATATTGGCCCTGATCCTGCCCCCATCCTTTTCCGAAGGGATCTGGTCCCCATCGACACGGATACCATGCGTGAGCTCTCCGGATACCTCACAGATCTCGCGACCCGCGAGCCAGATGGGACTCCGGAGCAAACACGTGCTACCGCCCAATTACTTGCGCTTGCAATCCGGCTTAACCCGGCAAACCGATCCGCGCTTGAGACCGACAAATCTCTCCGCGCAGGGCAAGCTGTGGACTCGTTCGAAGGAGACATCAATCAGCCGCTGCGACAGGTATGGGGCATCGCAGACTGGCTCCTTGATCCCGCTTCCGGAGCAGGTGGAAAGGACCTTGGAAACCTCGTTGTTGATGCGCTAGCCGTGATCAATCCTCAAAACCCTCTCGTCAGGCTCCAGGATCCAGAAGGTGAACTGGAGCGGTGGAAACATGTCGTGCCCACACTCGCAGCCTACCAGCGACCCCCAGAGCAGGAAACCCCTCCCCCCCCAGCAGAGCCACCACCACCCCCCGTTGAACGGCCGCCCATCCTTCTTGGACAGGCCAGTACAAAGACCCCCCTCTTCCTCTTGGATAGGGATCGCCGCCAGTCTCTTCGTATCGTTCCCCTCTCCATGAACGTCATAGAGAGGCCTCAAGCCGACATCCTCACTTTTTCCCTGGAGCCGAAGACCGAGAGTCCCGACATCACTTCCGCTCGTGTCAACGTTCAGAAGGTGCTCGAGCAGCGCTGGCCCGATCTTCCCCTTCGCAGGATTGCACAAATCTCAACCGGCACAGACAGCTATGCGCCAAATAACGGGCAAGCCATTTCGGGGCCGGCGGCTCTCCTTATTCACTCCTCCCTGACGGGAAGGCCCCTGCGACCAGGGGTGACCCTGGTTGCAGAAGTTGCCTCTGACGGATCTCTGACAAGGCCCCTCCAGAGCTGGAGCTATCTTCGCGCTCTTCGGCTTGCACCGGGAGGGCGCCTTCTGGTGCCTCCGGATTTTGAGCCCGAATTACGAGCTATGATTGCCTTGGAGGACCCTGCATTTTTTCTCCGATGGGAGGTATTGATCGTAAGCTCCATCGACACCGCCCTGAACCTTGCCAGCGAAAATAGCGACCCCGCTGGACTGGCAGCAACTTCCCAGCTCTACGAGGAACTTCGCGATGTCGGCCGGGACAAGGATGTTGGGCAGCTGTGCGTCAATGCGAAGGTTCGGGAGCGCCTGTCCGAAATTACCAGCAGAGTCCCCTTTCATTACTCCGCGAAAATGCTGCTCGTCCAAGGAGATGCTACCCTGCGGCCGACGAGGGTGGAACGAGAAGTGGCAGGGCGAATCCTGCGCAGCGCGCTCGAGCCCGTCGGCAGAATCTCGCAACTTCCACTTTCTCAGCTAAGCGCTAAGCGGCTCCTGCTCGCCGGCGAGGCCACCAGCGCCGAAATCGAGCGGTTCTCCAAATTTATCTCCCCCGCCGACCAAGATCTGCTCAAGGAGGCCCAGGAGGTCGCTCAACTCGCCCAGATACTTGGCAAAGGAAAGCAGGATGGAGGCCTGAGAGACGGAGTGACCTACTACCGCAACACTCCTCTCCCGACCTATCAGAGCCGCCTGCGGGCAAAGTTTGCGGCTCTCCGCCAGAATCTGGCCCCTTTTACACGGGAATCCGTCCAACCTGCTCTTCCCGACGACCCGCCCCCCAGCGCAGACCCCTCCCCTTAATTACACATATTCACGCGTCAGGGTCGCTTTCATGAAGGAGAACGCTCCCCGGGCGGGCTCTCGCGACGCTTTTGCTTTAGCGCGCCTCCTTGATCCCCTAAGCTCCACCAACAACCAGATGAACCTAAAGCTTTTTCGCGCTCTCACCCTCTGTGCTCTTTTGTTTGCGCCCTGCCTGTGCGCACAAGAGGACACTCTCTTTTACCTTCCCGATATGGAAGCAGAGCTTTTCGATACAGAAGAGCTCGAATTCGGCAGAAGAGGGACATTCGACAAATCGGGCCTCGTTGCCGCTCTGGCTCGCATCGCCAGTGATTTTGATCCCGAGGAAAAGAACGGTAAGGTTCCCAACCTGCTCCGGTCTAACGCGCTCGGGATTGCAGGGCGCATTAACCCAGACGCCAAGTCTTTCAAGACGACCTACGAGCAACTTGAACAGGATGCTGAAGCCTATGGTAGCAGTGGAACCAGCAAGGACCGCCTCGTAGGAAATATTTATCGAGGGGTTCGCACCCTGCTTAAGGACAAAGGGAACGAGGACAACAAGATCTGCGCCGCCTACTGTGTAGATGTCGCCATCCGCCTTCTCCCCGACCACAAATACGCTGAGGACCTTGAAACGATCCAGCAAGAGCTGGAGGAAGATGGTGTCGAAGTCGATTGGGATCAGCTTCAAGGAAAGGCCGTCGTTAAGGAAACGCCTTGGAACCCCTTCGGCCAAGGTGGCCGGATGGAGGCCCGGAAGGAAAAAATGCCCGGGGGCGAGGCCAAGGGACTCGCTTCAAACCAAAGTTCGGTCGTGGGGCTGGTCGTTGTGACTCTCGGCAGTGGTAAGCATGCGGGAGCTGCCAGTGAGATTATCGCAACGGCTCTCAGGGAAGAGGGCGTCAAGGGCGTAGAGTTCAAAATTGACCAGAAGGTCGGGGACATGATGGGCAACAGTCTGAAGTCGATTCGGGATTATCTCCGGATCACCTACGAGCCAAAGGGAATGGTCCCTGATGGTTATCAGGTCAGTATCGTTTTTCAGGACCGTGACCAGCGAGTCGATGGCCCATCTGCTGGAACCGCGATGGCTTTGATGCTCGACTCGCTATTCACAGGGGAAAAGCTCGACGAAGGCTTCGCCTGTACTGGAGGAATCACTCCCAATGGAAAGGTAACCAGCATCGGGGGCGTTGCTGCGAAAATTCGTGGTGCTACCCGGCGGGATTGCACCATTGTGGGCGTGCCTGAAGGGAACGCAAAAGGCGTAAATGACATCCTCGTTCTCGATGGCGTCCAGCAACTCCTGGATATTCAGGTTTTCACCATGAAGGACATGGATGAAGCCCGGGCTCTTTCCCGCGAGGAAAAGGATAAGGACGTCCAATCCACTCTCGATGACTTCAAATCTGTCGCCGATGTTATCGCCGAACAGGGTGAGGCCGCATTGAAGAATACCCGGGTACAGGAGCGGCTTGAGGCCGTTCTCGAAGCCATGCCTAATCATATTTCCGCAAAGCTGTTGCTCGACCACATCCGGGGAGACGCCCCCGAGAGGCTTTCGGTAGGCGGCAGCTTCCACGAGATCGATTCCCGCTCTTCCGCGGTCTTCAGCCGCGTCCAGCGTACTATGATGCGGGGTAAAGTTAGCGAGGCAGATGAAGCGGAGTCCGCGGCTGCCGATGCACGTGAGGAGCTTGAGGAGCTTGACGGCAAGATTCACGAGAAGTTTGAAGACTATCTGAAAGCCGCCATCGACATCTGCAAGGCGGTTGAAGAAGATGCCTCAAATGGAGGAAAGGATCTGGTTGAGAGCCTCAAGAGTCGTTGGTCGAAGATCAACAGCATCCGTAAGAAGCTGAGAGACGACCCGGAGGTTTTTGAGGAGCTGCGCGGCTAAAGCCGCATTGAAAAACACGCGCATTCACGTGCCGCATTTTTCCTCTGCTCTTCAGGCCAGGATTTCCCGGACCACCTTACCGTGGACATCGGTGAGCCTGAAGTCCCGCCCGGAGTACCGATAGGTCAGCTTTTCGTGATCAAAGCCCAGAAGATGGAGAATTGTCGCCTGGAGATCATGAACATGAACAGGCTTTTCCGCTGCCTGAAACCCAAATGGGTCAGTTGCGCCATGCACGTAGCCTCCCTTTACTCCTCCACCGGCAAGCCAGACCGAGAACCCATAATGGTTATGATCTCTGCCATTGATCTTCCCGGCGTTGGACCCTTTTTTAGGCATTTCGACTGTGGGCGTACGTCCAAACTCTCCGCCCCACATTACGAGGGTCTCATCGAGAAGTCCTCTCATCTTCAAATCCTTGAGTAGAGCGGCAATCGGCTGGTCACATTCCCGAGCCAGTTTCTGGTGATTCTTTTCCAGATCGTCATGGTTGTCCCAGGGTTGACCTGCGCCGTGCCACACCTGAACGAATCGAACCCCGCGCTCAATGAGCCGCCGGGTAATGAGCATTTGGCGCGCCTGTGTTCCCTTTCCATACATCTTACGGATTTCTTCTGGCTCCTTACTGATGTCAAAGGCGTCACTCGCTTCCATCTGCATGCGGTAGGCCAGTTCAAAGGATTGCAAGCGGGCCTCCAGCCGAGCATCGTGGCTTCGTTCTCTCTGGTGATTTTTATTCAGTTCCTTTAGAAGGTCCAACTGACGCCTTTGCTCGCCTCCAGCCGTGTTTGCCTCTATGTGCTCTACTAGTTTTTTGGGATCGGAATGCTTTGTGTCCACATACGTCCCCTGAAAGGCGCCGGGTAAAAACGCCGACTGCCAGTTCTGGGTCTCCTGGATGGGGTAACCGCCAGGGCACATGGCCACGAAGCCCGGAAGGTTCTGATTCTCCGATCCTAGGCCATAGGTGACCCATGATCCCATAGCGGGCCTTACAAGACGGCCATCGCCGCAGTTCATAAGAAGCAAAGAGGGCTCATGATTGGGAACATCCGCATACATCGATCGAATCACACAAAGGTCGTCGGCCATGCTACCGACATGGGGAAAGAGGCTGGAAACCTCCAATCCGGACTGCCCCATGTGCGAAAATTCAAACGGCGACTTGAAGGCCGCCCCGGTAGGCCTTTCCGTCTTAAGCATTTTGGGCAATTCCTGACCATGGAGCCTGGTCAGCTCCGGCTTTGGGTCGAAGGTATCGAGGTGGGAGGGGCCCCCGTTCATGAACAGATGGATGACGGCCTTGGCTTTGCCTGGAAACTGCGGACGACGCGGCGCGAGCGGATTCAGGCCGATACCTGCCCCAGACTTCTCCGCCGCTGTAACAAGCCCGGGGACCCCGTTGAGAGCCACCCCGGCCATACCCATGCCGCAACGCGACAAAAGTTGCCGCCTCGTCAGAAAGAGGTGTTCGGGGTCTGTTGCGTGATGTGTCATCGCTCTGGTAAGGGCCAATTGTCCGGCGTGCAGTCGACGTAAAGAAACACGCTGGAGAGAAGCAAGACTTGCGCGGGCAAGGGCCACCGATCCAGCGCGGGACCGGAGAACCCCTCCCGTGCCTCCGCAAGAGGAACAGGCTCCCCCCGCTCGTGGATGACAGGGCTCCAAAGAAAGCTGTCCCACGCCTCGTTCCCGGTTGACTCGACTAGGAAGTCAATTGCCTCCCCAGCTGTGACTTCGAGATTCAGCAGCGTCTGAGCCTTTTTCCCGGGGAGCACAGTCCATTGTCCGGCAATCGTACGGCGAGCAACTACAAGGCCCCGAACGGCATCGCCCTTAAGGCCAGGTCTTGAAAGCTCGCCGGTAATTTCAATGGTCGTGCTTTTGGGAGCAACCCACCGAAGAATAGCAGCGTGGTCCCCTTTTCCCGGGTGACCCCCGCCAGCATGCCAGTGCACCCATCCGGCCTTCGATCCCGGCAACTCAGGGCCTCCCTGCCACACTTTCCCGGTATAGTGAGCCAAGGACTTGAATTCCACCCGCCCGGTATCCCGGAGCAGGCGGCCATGTCCATAGCTCCATGCTCCCGAAGTCTGGGACTTCTCCCCGGAGGTGGATCCAATAAAGCGTTCTGCCGCTGCCGTTTCTGCAAGGGAGGGATCCCGTTTGAGAATCTGATTGTAGAGCGCCCTTATTCGCGCTTGCTCATTGTCACGCCCCGAAGACATCCCGGCTGCAGCCTTTGCCTGCTCATGCATGAAAGGGCTGTTCATGAGGTAGAGGGCCTGATTCGGCGTGGTGGTGAATGCACGCTTCACAACGGGCTGACTGGAATCTGGAAAGTCGAAGATCCGAAAGAAGGACGGCGTATTCTGACGCTCAATAAGACCATAAATTGTGCGGCGAGGCGGAAACGGAGCTTCGTGGATTTTCACGGGGCGGCCTCCCAGCCGGAGTTCGAGATGGCCACTCACCTGCAAGGTCGTATCACGCCAGGACTCGAGGTCCTTCCGATGACGATTGCTGCGGACATAATACTGGTTTTCAGGGTCACTCTCCGCGTGCTCTGGGCCAGCCTTGCTACTGCGCCGCCAAGCCTGAGAGGTCATGATATGCCGGATCAGGGCCTTGACCGACCAATCCTGCTCCTGAAGATAAAGAGCAAGGTGGTCGAGAAGGTCCTCGTGAAGCGGGGGTGGAGCCTGCAATCCAAAATCTCCCGGAGTGTTCACAAGCGGGCTCCCCATGACATGCATCCAGACGCGGTTTGCACAAACCCGGGCCGTTAGAGGATTCCCCTTGCGAGTCAGCTCCTCTGCGAGCTCGAGACGGCCACTACCTTTCTTGAAAGTATTAGCAGGGTCTTCCCGAAAGAAGGCCGGAAATGCTCGAGGAACCCTCGGGCCCCGGCTGGATTGCTGCCCCCGCTCAAAGATAACCGGCTCCCGAGGCTTTGGTCGATCCCGGACAGCCATTGCCCTCAGGGGCGCAAATTCCGATTTGCCCTCAAGCTCATCCATCTTGGCCAAGAGCCCCCGGTATTTGCCTCTTTCGGTCTGGTTGAGCTGCGAGAGAGCCTTCTTCCGATCAAAGTCGAGGGGGTCGGGAGGACGTTGGTAGTCCTTGATCTTTTCCGCCGCATAATCATGCGCGGCATTTGCCCGCTTAAGAAGCTCTCGACGAAACGCCCGGTAGCCGGGCGAGTCCTCAGGGGAGGCAATCACGGGCAATTCTCCCTCAGGGAC
>Ga0163110_10001483_pt1 | contig 11940 bp, 32 predicted proteins | sample CRUFie1St17metaG_FD_108703 | JGI IMG/M metagenome (GOLD analysis project Ga0163110, IMG submission 108703) | Marine microbial communities from the Costa Rica Dome - CRUD Field 142mm St17 metaG | ecosystem: Environmental > Aquatic > Marine > Oceanic > Photic zone | place: Costa Rica: the Eastern...
AAATAAAATTTTCAAATCAGAAATTTACAAATTATTCTGAGGGATACCCCTGCAATAATTTTTCCCGGGCTGGGGCAAATTTTTTAAAAATCCCAGTTGTAGACAATTACCACGAGGTGTGGTACATTATTTATCAAAGGCTACACCACCTTTTTTTCAATCACTTTATTAGGAGATTAAACACACAATGGAACGAGGATTATTTTATTTACCATGCGGTAATAGAATCGATGACCTACCCCCCACGTTTGAGGGATGGTATAACCCCCATCAAAGATGGAACGGATGGTATGCCCCTTTATTTAATGAAGAGACATTCGACAAGATTTGTGCATACTACAGCGACCCTAAAACTAATAATCAAGAAGACATAGACGACATAAAAGAATTTATGAATAAGGAAACTGCTAAGTCTGCTTATTCTGTATCTATGGAAGGTCAGTTATATGACTTCGGCTCTTGCATACTATGTTGGGGGAATGAGAACGATGAATAAAGAATTAGCTCAATACATCAACACTCTTTTAGCTGAAAAGGAAAGACGAGTTGAAAGAGAACAAAAACAATACAATTCAATTTACAGAGATCCCGAAGCTAGATCTAGTGTGGATGCTGAAAGGATGGTTGTTTGGGGTCAAGAATTATCTTGGGAAAGATCAATTATTTATAGATGCCAAAAAGCTATAGATTACATTATCGAGGAGGACAACTAATGTTTTACGATTACAAAATGAGTCACACATTTGTAGGTAGATTCAAAGGAGATTTCTTTGAGCAACGAAACAAAGCTAGAAGAGATTTCTCAAACAAGTGGCACAACCTCAGAAGTAACACAAGTTTAGATCGTCACCACAGAGATGAATGGAACAATGCATTTGATGCCATAGATGATCTAGCTGAAGCTGATCAATTAGAAAATCAATCAAACAATTTAATTATTGGAGAAATTTAATGGAAGATCTAATTAATGAAGAAATTCTAGAAAATATCCATGATGGATATGAGATATACAAAATTACTCTCGATGACAATGTAGAGATTGTAATTAAGTATGCGATCAGAGAAAGATCCTGTTTTGCAGATCAAGATTTAAAATTAGTTAGACATAATGATGTGTCTTTCTTTGATACAAAAGAAGATGCTGAACAGGCATTATCTGAAATCGTACAGAAAAGATTTGAGGAGCAAGCACAATGACAGAACCATTAAAAGTCCTAGATTGTTTCTCAGGTATAGGAGGATTTGCATTAGCTGAATCCTTTTATGAAGGACAATTCGAAACTAAGCAATTTGTAGAAATTAATCCTTATTGCCAACAAGTATTATCAAAAAATTTTAAAGGAGTACCAATCCATGAAGACATCAAAACTTTCACAGCACCCAGAGGATCATTCGACCTCTGTACATTTGGATTTCCCTGTCAGGATATCTCAGTCGGAGGACAACAAAAAGGAATCGGAGAAGGAACAAGGTCAGGATTATTTTACGAGTGCATTCGGTTACTTAGGGAAATTCGACCAAAGTTCGCCATCTTTGAAAACGTTAGAAATTTACTCTCCATTGAAGAAGGGAGGGTATTCCAAGAAGTCCTCTTTCAAATTGCCCAAGCAGGGTATGATGCAGAATTTTCAGTTATTTCAGCAAGAGATGTGGGTGGCTGCCACCTTCGAGAGCGTGTCTGGATCTTATGCTACCCTAGCGACTCCGAATTGCATGGACGCACTTCCCCAGAGAGGTTACGATTCGATGCTAAAACAAACTCAGGTACACAGAAAAGGAAGAACAAAACTATCCAATCTAAGAGAGCAAGTGAATCCCAAAGCAAGACAACTATTCGAGGAGTTACAACAACTCAGACTACCAACTCCAACCAGCAGGGATTGGAAAGATTCGGGACAGAACATGAACTACAAGAAAGCTGCGGAGAAGAAAAGGCTCGCTGGCGTACTCAACCATACACACTCAGACCTGATTGGAGAAGATACGACTCTGAACCCTGCCTTCGTAGAAGAGATGATGGGGTTCCCAGTAGGCTGGACGCAAATTGGAGAAACAGAAAAGAAAGAATAATCTGTTTAGGTAATGCTGTAACACCACAGCAAGCTGCCATCCCATTAGGGAGAATCATTGACCTTATCAAGTCATAAAACTGATCTTTATACATTCACTTTATTTAAAATCATGCACGATTATTTAAAGGAAATCTATTTTGATTTCTGTCTAAAAAATGATATGCCAAAACACAATGATGCATATCTATCAGCTGAAGATTATCTAGCTGGTAATTTTCAATTACTTATACCTCAAATCTTTTGGTTTAAAAATTACGTAAGATTATGGGAAGCAACAAACGGTGGGGAGGACATTTAAATGTATATAGAATCAACAGACAAACAAGCTGTCTTTAAAGGTGATGAAGCAGGGCATAAACTGCTTCAGCTCATAGATGATATGGGATGGGACTATGACAGATTTTCATCATCAGGACAAGAAACCTATGACAAAATTTGTACAATCTTAGCCACAGTTAAGGAGGTTAAAGATGAATCTAACTAAAGAAGAAGCTAAATGGCTTGATGATAAATGGGATGACTTTTATTACTATTTTCAAGTTAGAGATATGTTTGAAAAAGATCAGAAAATTTATCAAAGTATTGGAAAAAAATTATCGGAGGTCAAACAATGAATCTATCTAAAGAAGAACAAGTTTTTCTCAGATTATTTATGCGTGATGCATGGTACGACTGTGACATGAGAAACAAAAGTGATTCAGAAAGAAGATTATTTTTAAAAATTCAATCAAAATTATCTCAGGAGCTAATCAATGCCTAAAACAAAATCAAAAGAAATCAAAGATGCTGCCGAACAAACTTATAGGTGGCAGAAAAAAATTGAAAAGCAATTATGTGGTAAGAAGATTGTGGCTGTACGCTACATGAGGCCAGATGAAGCAGAAAGTTCTGGCTGGTTCTATCAACCTATTCTTTTAATACTGGATGATGGGACAGCCTTATGTCCTATGGATTCGGATGAAGGGAATGAAGCTGGATCTATTGCCTGTATTGGGGACAATGTCGAAGTTGAAACCATACCTGTAATGAGGGAGAGATTATGAAGAGATTTTTAATTACAGAAACTTATACAGGTTTCTGCGAAGTCGCAGTTGAAGCTGAAACAAAAGAAGAAGCTATAAAACTTTATGAAAATGGGGAATATGACGAAACTGACTATGTTGATGATGGTGATAGGTATGATTACAAACTTGATTCAATTAGGGAGGACGATTAATGGAACTATCTAAAGACCAAATGAAATATGTTATCAGAGAGCTTGAAGAATCTTATTATTCAAAGGCATACGATGATAAACATTTGGAAGAAATAATCAATTTATTTAAAAAATATTTAAATTCTGGATACTAAATTTATTTCACTAAAAGGAGCCACTAATTATGCCATGCCTACAAGGTTATGTTAAAACAACTTACTCACAACTAGTTGAGAAGTTAGGAGAACCTACTTATAAAAGGGAAGGAACTTATAGAAATCCAACTGAAAATGATGGTGACGGAAAAACGTCAGTAGAATTTGGTGAAGCTTTTGAAGATTCTTTTTATGTTTATGATTGGAAGCTAGATAAAACACCAATGAAAAAATATTGGTGGCATATAGGAGGAGAAACTCAACAATGCCTAAAAGATTTTGAGGTAGCTACTGGTTTAAAAGCTACTAGTTCATATAATTTTTATCCACACACGATAAGTCTGGGGAGGAGGGTAAGTAAATGATTACTCCAAAAATTAGAAAAACCAAAATTAAAACATTTATCCAAAAACTTAGGAGGTTATTCAATGGATTCAAAAACTAGAGAAAAGATCTTACATAGATGTGAGATCCTTCGATACATGGGAGATGATGGTATCTCCTGTATCTTTGATCAATTACCTGACGATGAACTGATGGAGGATTGTGGATGGGTTTTAGATAAGGCTCATGATGACCTCGATAACTTTCAGTTTGGTGTTACCAGAAAGATCATTAACAAGGCTGCTGCAAGGTCTGCTAAAGATATGTGGAGTTGATTACTATGACTTTTGAAGAAACTAAATTTCTTTGTGGATTAACAGGAAAACAAATCAGTACAGTATTGTTTTGTCTCGAAGGTTATGTTGCTGGACTAGATGATTTAGTAACACAAAATGAGAATGATAAAAATCTCATAGCTGAGTTAGATCCAATATTTAAAGAGCTTGAATCAAAAGCAAATCATTGGAATGGAGATTGGGAGGAGATTAATTGAATTATTCACAGAAAGTTCTCTTTGATGATTGGATCAAACGCTGCCCTATCGATGGTGTCTTTGTTGATGAACCAGTATCCGAAGTCCAGATGGATGATGGTAGGGTTGGTTACTTAGTTAAAGTCTTTCTTACTATTGATAAGGAAGATTGGGAACAAAATCAGTCTCCGCCTGGAATTTCAGAAAATTCCGAAAATTTGCCCTCTCAGAATCGCTTTGAAGGGGCTTGAAAAAACTTTTAGGTATAACACTAACCCCCATTTTTACTATGAAAGAAGTCCCAACCGAATACTTATTAGTATTATCAAAACTCGCAAATCTTTATTATGAGCAGGGTCATAACGATGAAGCTTCTGCACTATGCAATCAGATAATAGAACTCTGTTATCCCCACATATTAGAGCAAGCTAAATCTGATAAAAGATACATCTATGAATTAATCAAACAAAAGAATTGTAAGGATGAAAGACTGTCTTACGAAGCAAAAATTATTTTACAGTTTTTAAAAAATAAGGGAGTAGAAATATAGACAAGTACCACAGTGTGAGGTACACTTCTAAAACGTGACCTGATTAAGTCCCTAAACTGATCTTTGTACACCACAATTACAGAGGAACATGGCCAAGAGTCAAACATCAAAGAAAACTTCTAGTTCAAGAGAAGCTGTTAGCAGATACTCAGGAATCGCTTCTAAAAGTAGCGTATCCTCATTAACTGGAGACAGATACAGAACTGTAGAAGAATTTGATCCAACTAAGGAACATGATGAAATGTTAACTAGGTTGGCAGAGATCAAATCTTTCAAAGATGAGTTAGAAAATGAAGAGACAGTAATCAAAACTATTCTTAGAAAAGATTTACTTTCTTATCAGGAAGATGGAGATGTTCCTGAGATTCATCACTCACAAGATGAGAAGCTTTTTGTAGGCTTTAGAACTTCTTTTACCTACAAATACAGCGACAAGTTGGAGACACGCATAGAAGCTCATGCTAAGGAAACTAAGCTGATCAAAAACAGAAAGGATGCAGAGGTCTTAAATGATATTGCAACCATCAAACATTCTAAAAAATCTATAGTTTTATACAGACCGTAGTCATTCCAGGGGGTTTGGAGTTTTTCAAATCCCTTTCTATTATTCACTTCACTTTCACAAGCAGTAATGGATTATGATCAAAACTTTTTTATAGAATCTCTTTTAAAAAATAAACCTTTTCTTAAAGAATTTTTAAAACAATATTTAAATTGTTTAAATTTTGAAGGTGAGTTTCAAGAATTTTATAGACAATATAGTAATTCAATGGATGGATCACTTGATAAAAATAAAAAATTTTATGGGTATAAACCATTGATACAAAAAATCAACAACAAATTAATTCCAACAACACAGGAGGTGCATGAGCAAAAATGATCTGACATTAGCTGAACTTAAACAGCTAATCAGTACAATAACTTTCTTCCAACTGGGAGCAAGAACTAAAGAATTAAAAACAATTAAAACTAAATTAAAAAATCAATTAAAGGAGAAACAAAATGCACAGTGAATTTACTAAAGATGAACTCACTAAAATTTATGACATGGCTAGAGATTCTATTGATATGGTCATGGCTGGAAATTGGGATGCTGTTCAAGAAGATTTAAGTGAACTTCATTCTATTCAAGCTAAAACTTGTGCTTTACTTAAAAATTTATTTGAGGACAACTAATGGACAACATTAATGAAATCATTACACGTTTAGAAAGAAAACGTATTAGAAAAGAATACCAACATGAAACGGTATTTGAAAGAATGAAGCGTATGTTCCCAGACAGAACTGACGAAGAAATTATTGATTCTATGGATTCTGTATTTAGTAAATTAGAAGGAACATTAATAGAAAGAATCAAAATTATGTTCCCAGAAAAAACTGATGAAGAAATTCATAGAGCTATAGACAACTATGACAACCGAGAAAAAGTGGAGGACATCTAATGGGTAAACGTAGAGGACAAAAACAACAGTTTGAAGTTGGTAAAAAATACCATCGTGAATTGCCATCTGAATGGTTAATGAAACTTACAGAAAAAAAATATAAAATACCCTACAAAAAATCTAAAGTCTATGAAGTCGTTAAAAGAACAAGATGCTACGTTACTCTCAAAGATAACGATAGGGTGTTTAGAAAAAAAATAGATGTCGAACCTGTTTGGAGAAAGCAATATGATGACTACAAAGACAGTACGGAATTTTGTTTTGTTGGCTTTTATGGTGACGAAATCATTAGAGCTGATCAATTCTATCAAGAGGAAGAAATCTAATGCTTCAATCTGAATACCTAGACATAGCCATAGAGCTATACGACATCTACTCAGAAAATAATATCCACCATAAAAAGTGGTTATCAGCTAGAGAGTTGGCCAAGTTAAAGGGAGGCCCAGGATTGATCGCAAAGGTTAAAAGAGGTAAAGGTTTACTAAGTGAACTTAAACCTGTCTATGCTGATTATGTTAATACCCAAAGACAGTATCGATCTTGTAACACTCCACAGCAATGGACTTGCAAATTTGATGATTGGCTCTTTAATGAATATGAGTTTACCAATCAAGAACTTGACGAACTACGTTCAGACAAAAACAGACAAGGAGGATGCAAAACTTCTCAGAAAGTTACTAACGGATGATGTATCCGAACAGGAACAAATTAAAATTATTCGTCATGTATTTTCTGATTTAATCAAATGGACTTATGACGATTTAGTTGTTCATCTTACTCAAGTATTTAATTTTACTAATGAAGAATGTTCTCAACTAATACATCAGTATCCTATCCTCTCCGCCTCCACCACAGAAGTTATTACAATGAATGCACCTAACTACAATGCCACAGCACCTAAAGATGTTAGTGATCTAGTAACAAACTTTTGGAATGCAAGAAAACTTTTACAAGATGCAGCTAGATTAATTTCAGCTACTGCTCTAACCCCAAAAGATTTTCCAACTCAACAAGACTTTGATGAATCTGTCTTACAAAGATTAGAAATTCAAAAAAACTTTCTATCTATAAATAGATTTATTGATGATCAAATTAACTTTGCACAACCTTACATACCAAAAAAATGAAACTAAAACCTGTTTTACCAGAAAATGTTTTCAAGTTATCTGAAGACTCGTTACCAACACAATCGGATGTCGATCCTCATGGAAAGATTATGGTATACAGAAAAGATGTAGGTTGGTCTATCATTCAACTTACAGATGTAATACAGTTTCTAGCAATGAAACACACTCACTGGACTTTCACTCCTGAAACACCATGACAAAAAAAGAATTTTCATATGTAGTTATTTGTAGCTCTGGAGAAAGAGTTGAAGAAATACATGGAGTCTATAAAGATGTTGAAGGTGCTTGCTATGGTGCAAGATCAGCCTTAACTACTTTGTTTCCTAAACATGGAGATGAAGCAAAGATAATCCGATGTGAAATTATTTCTACAGAAGAAGCTAAAACCCAATTTGAAGATTCAAAACCAAAAGACCTCTTCGAAAAAGCCGATTGCGAAGATGGTTACTGTCCTTTACCAACACAACAAGCATCATGACAAACTTTAGATCAACTTATGAAGAAAAAGAACAGCGTATTAATTATGCTGCAGATCAATTAGCCAAAGGCGAAAGATCAATGGTTATAGTAAAAAAATTAGCAAAAAGATATAATGTCAGTCCTCAAACTTCAAGAGAATATGTGAGAGAGGCAAGAAAAGTTTTAACAGATTCTATTGCACCTAACGATCGTGCCTTTATCTTCTCCAAAGTAATGAGTTGCTTAGAGCAAGATAGATTAGATGCAAGAGATCAGGAGAACCTTAAGGAGCAGGGTAAGGCTACAGGAGGCATGGTCAAGATGGTTAGTATGTTAACTACCATCGATCAAATAGGAAGCTGGGATGATGCTTACAACAATCATCTATTTAAAAATTTTTCTGAAGCTAAAAAGAAAGTGAAGCATAGTGACCTTGACGCACTTGATAATGATTTACCAGAGGGAGAGATTCCTTTTTAATTATGAGCAATCTACAAAACATAAGAGATCCAGCAACGCAAGCGATCATCACAGAAAAAATTCTAAAAAAACTAGAAAAATTGGATAAAATTTCAGAAAATTTTGACAGAATTACAGTAGCCCTTGAAAGAATTGCAACTGTTCTTGAAAGTGATGTTCACATCAACATTGATCATGCACACATTGATCAAATAGATCATAATCATGTTGAGGGTAAGATACATACCAAAGAAGATAATTGGTAATCCCTGGGGCGGAGGAGTCAGCCGAGACTTCAGTCATACTGCCTTGATTAGATAATTGTAACTGCTCGGTCTATGCGGTTTGGGTAACTTTTATCTATTCACGACATCAGGTTCCCATCGAGGAATGGTAGTAGCACCAAAGGTCTAAGAGTCCCTATCATGGCTGCCATTAAGTATGATCTCGTAAGCCCCCAAACCACTATAATCCTTTACACCTTTTAATTATGACAACATTTAAGTACAAAGTTAACGACAGAGTAAAAGAAAGGAACTCTAATCGTATTCACGGTGGATATATAAATAGTAATGGGCAACAAAGATTAATCAAAACAAGAAAAGGTGTGATTAAAGGTGTAAATGTTAAGAAGAATAGTGTTGGAGCAAGCGTGACTCATTATCAAGTACTCTGGGATAATCAATCACGTTTAACTGAAATCCAAGCACACAGAATTGAACATGAGGTTGCCTAGTGAAATGTCCTAAATGTAATAAGAAAGCTAAGGCAAGTGCTACAAAATTTATAGAATACAGCCACGCTCAAAGAAGAATTCGAACCTGTGAGTGTGGTTTTAAGTTTATAACTTATGAAAGAATTGAACAAGACAAACAAGATTTCGGTCAACATTCTAAACAAAAGAAAAAAGAATACTATAGAAAAGTATTAGCAGAGTTAATTGAAGACTTAGAAGGTAGAACTTATTTAGACAAGGAAAAGGGAGAAAAATTTAGAATTTGGGAGGGGGTATAACTCCTATAATTAAAAAACTTATAAAATAAAATGTTATTACTCATCGGATTGCTTATAACTCTAGGTGTAGTAGGGATTCTCATCCTTATAAAGATTTATAATCCCCACTAATTTACTTTCGTTTTGGCTGTTTTACTTTCGTTTTTAAAAATATAATTCAAGGTAAAATTAAATTACGTGCGAAAAACCAAATGAACGAGATAACAGTCCTTATATATTTCCTATGCTTTGGAGTAGTATTTGGTGCTACCTTTGCATTCATGTGGAGGATGATGACCATAACTCTAAGAGACTATGATAGAGTCAGAAATATACATCCAGAACTCAAGGATATAAAACCTGGAGAAGAACTCTTAGTATTTAAAGTAAAAGAGGATAGCGATTAAAATAATAAGAAAGTGTAAATTTTAAAAATGGGAGCTAAGAATCCAGGAGTACCTCCAGTAATGCCTAAACCTCCAACAGGTGGCGGTTTAATTGGAAATGTCGTAGGTGGGGTAATAGATGCAACTAAAAAACCTGAAACTCCTGAAGAAAGAAATAAAAGAATAAGAAGAGAAAGAAGAGAGAAAGAAGATCAATTAAGAGCTTTAAGTCCCGATGCATCACAAGATCAAATAGATGCATTGCAAAACCAGATACTTCAATACACACCTGATGGTAGAGCTGCCAAAGCAAAAAGAATGGCTCAAGCAGCTAAAAGAAGATCATCCTTCCTGAAAGGTGAGGAAGGAGGATCATTTGATGCTAAACAATATTTAGCAAATTACAAAGATCTTAGAGATGCTTTTGGTGATGATGAAGAAAAAGCTCGCCAGCACTACAAAGAATATGGTGTTAAAGAAGGTAGAGTAGACACAAAAGATGTAATTAACGTACAGGAATATTTATCAAACTACAAAGACCTTCAAACAGCTTTCGGTGATGATAGACAAAAAGGATTACAACATTATATTACTCATGGAATTAAAGAAGGTAGGGCACAAAAAGGTGGTACAAAAGGTCCAGGTGTAGAAAGAAGTACATTTGATGCTAAACAGTATTTAGCAAACTATAAAGATTTACAAGATGCTTTTGGTGATGATAGAGATGCAGCTTTAAAACATTATAAAGAGTATGGAATTAAAGAAAAAAGATCAGATAGATACATGGGTAAAGGATATGTATCACCTCCAGTCAAACAACCAGTTGAACCCCCAGTCACACAACCAGGTGGAGCCCCAACAAATCCTAAACCTGAGACAGGTGGTGGTTTGTTTAAAGGTGTTGTAGATGGAATAAAAGATGCAAAAGGCATTTCAAAAGATCCAGTAAGAAAACCTCATTATGATTACAGACCTGTTGCAGGTGACAAACCTCGACCAGTAAATCAACCTATTACTGAAGTTCCTATTCCAGAAGAGAAAAAACCAGAAATAAAAAGAGATTTCGCACATTATATTGAATATGGGGATGCTCCCTTCGCTCCAGATGAAGCTAAGATGGCAAAAGATAAGTTCTATTCAACAATGTTTGCTAAAGCTTCTAGAAGAAAAGAGCAAGGAGCTATGAGAGGAGAAGAAAGAAGATCAAGAGATAGATCAATGGCTAATGAACGAAAAATGAGAGGCAATGAAAGGGGAGAAATAAATGTTGGAGGAGAAATTAACGTTGGGAGGTAATTAAACATGGGAGCTAATGGAAATAAACCAAGTCCAGTACTACAAGGTACGAGGTATACTACTCCAGGTTCACCAGATTATATGGATCCTTATCGAGGAGGGTCACGAGGAGATAATATACGTCCTAAAAAATTCGTTGATGAAGACCTTAAAGGTATTGATGGTACAAGTAAAAAGAAAACTGATCACTTTAAAATAATAAATCAGATAAGAGAAAAACAAGGACTCCCACCAGTTAAAGCACAGCCTACCGAACCTGTAGATGATGGTATGACATTTATTCCATATCAAGGAGAAGGTACTGTTGAGGGATATGGTGCAGGATTAAATGCTCCTCCTGGAACAATGTTCACTATGCAATTCATAGATAAAGATGGTGATGGAAAGGATGATAGATTTCAAAAAGGTCCAAGTACAAAATTCAATGCCAGACAATATTTAGACAATTACACAGACCTTCAAAAGGCATTTGGTGATAAAGAAGATTATAAAAAAGCAGCTCGTGAACATTATTTACAATATGGTATTAAAGAAGGAAGAGTAGATACCGCAGGTGGATTTAATGCTGGTCAGTACTTAGCAAACTATCCCGATCTTCAAAAAGCTTTTGGTGATGACAGGGCTGCTGCATTGAAACATTACAAAGAATATGGAATTAAGGAAGGTAGGACTGATAAAAATATACCAGCTGGAACAAAAATAAACACACCTAGAGGAACACTTCCTGGACGAGTTATTGATAAATCCCCAGAGGCAAGACAAGCATTTCTTCAAAGTTTAACAAAAGAAGAACTTGAGAAAAGAATGCATAGAGATGTAAGAAAAATTTTACCTCGTGATCCTAAAACTGGTAGCCCTATACCACCTAGAAGACATCAGGGAATACAAAAACAGGTTGAAGAAGCTAACGCTCCTAAAACAAGTCAGCCTGTAAGAGTAGCTTCTCCTAC
>Ga0163110_10001486_pt1 | contig 11926 bp, 13 predicted proteins | sample CRUFie1St17metaG_FD_108703 | JGI IMG/M metagenome (GOLD analysis project Ga0163110, IMG submission 108703) | Marine microbial communities from the Costa Rica Dome - CRUD Field 142mm St17 metaG | ecosystem: Environmental > Aquatic > Marine > Oceanic > Photic zone | place: Costa Rica: the Eastern...
ATCACCGGAGGTTGCGATGGTATCCCAACAATCTTTTGGAACACCAATCTTATCTAATTGTCTTTCTACGCTATTTCGAGGACGAGGTGAGTTTGTAAGTAAAACAACTGATCCCAACCCTTTAGAGCGATATTTTTGTAAAGCGATGACCGCTTCTTCAAATGGTGTGTAACCATCATGAAGACATCCCCACAAGTCAACAAATAGAGTTGTGTACTTATTAGAAAGATCTTCAAGAGACTGAATGATTGAGGACATATTATAATTTGATGTTAGGAATTATTTGTTTTTTTCTACTGACAATACCAGGCAATTTAACGATATCACTGGAAGGTTCTACACCGAAGGATTTTTTGGCAATGGTATGTACAAATTTGTTTTGTACTAACAAAGTGCTTTCTTGTTCCAATATATCAACAATAAAGAGCAAAACCTCATCGATATCATCTTCTATCACCACTTTCGTTATAGCATCTAATAAATTTTCTTTTCTTCCAAGAATTGTTTTTGGGGAAGTTGTTTCTAGCACTGAAATACGTAATTTTTTGTCAGAAAGTTCAAATTTCTTACTGTCCATTCGGATTAATTCTTGATCTGTAAATTCTGATACATCAGATTTTGCATCAAACATTTTAGATGCATATGTTGGGATATCAAGTTTCAATTCCAAAGCTAAATCCTGGGCCACTGTTTTATCTAATTCAGTAGTGGTTGGCGATCTGAACTCCAAGGTGTCAGATAGAATACAACTTAGCATCAAACCTTTTATTTTATCAGGCATTTTTTTTGTAGCATCACCCATCAACTCATGCATAATGGTTGCAGTGCAAGCTAAGGGTCTAATCGTCATGGTTAATGGAGAGTTAGTTTTTAATCCACCAACCAAGAGGTGATGATCTATAATTTCTAGTATTTTGGCTTCGTTAATGTTTGCCGGCAGTTCAGCTGGATTGTTAGTGTCAACTATTATTAACTGATCAGTATCAAAAACTTGTGAAATAATTTCGGGTTTTTCAAATTGCCAATAATCTAAAACAAATCTAGCTTCTGGATTAGGTTCTCCTAAAAGTTTTGGCTGAGCTTCAACTCCACAAATAGCTTTCTTATACCAGGCCCAAATTATTGGAGAGCCTGTGCTATCTGTATCTGGGGATTTATGTCCAATTATTTTTATCATTTCAATTCTATCATAATCCTAAATTCGAGCCCTTATAGGGTTTATATTATTAAAGGTCACGGCAATTAATTCATATTTTTTATAATTTCAGAAAAAAATTTGATTTTTTTTTACCTTTGCAATTGACTCTGGGGTAAAGGCTACCTAAATGCCGTCTGTTAGCACTCAAAGGTGGCGAGTGCTAAGCCGTTTTAGAAAGCCACCCAAACGTGGAATAACTCTTAAGGGAGAACTCCGATATGGCATTCACACCACTACATGATCGTGTGCTAGTCCGTCGCAATGAAGGTGATGAAAAAACCTCTGGCGGATTGATAATTCCAGATAGCGCAAAAGAAAAACCAGCTGAAGGCACAGTAGTTTCTTGTGGCGAAGGCGCTCGTAAAGACTCAGGCGAATTAATACCTATGGCTGTTAAAGCGACTGATGTTGTTCTTTTCGGGAAATGGTCTGGAACAGAAGTAACATTAGAAGGCGAAGAACTTCTTATAATGAAAGAAAGTGATATTTTAGGAATTATTTCTTAAAACTGAAATATTAACCTTGTAACTAGAATTTAGGAGAGCCCAAAATGGCTGCTAAAGACGTAAAATTTGAAACAGATGCTCGTGACCGTATGTTACGTGGCGTTAATACTTTGGCAAATGCTGTCAAAGTTACATTAGGCCCTAAAGGCCGAAACGTAGTGCTTGATAAATCTTTTGGAGCACCACGCATTACTAAAGATGGAGTAACCGTAGCAAAGGAAATCGAACTCGAAGATAAGTTTGAAAATATGGGCGCTCAAATGGTGAAGGAAGTTGCTTCTAGAACCAACGATGAAGCTGGTGATGGAACTACCACGGCGACAGTTTTAGCTCAAGCGATTGTCAAAGAAGGTACCAAATCAGTGGCAGCGGGAATGAACCCAATGGACCTGAAAAGAGGAATCGATTTAGCGGTTAAAAAAGTTGTTTCCGAATTAACATCAGCTTCACGCCCAGTAAGTGACAGCGCCGAAGTTGCGCAGGTTGGTACCATCTCAGCAAATGGTGAAGAATCAATTGGATCACAAATTGCGGATGCAATGCAAAAAGTTGGAAATGAAGGCGTGATTACGGTTGAAGAGAATAAAGGACTAGAGACTGAAACTGATGTCGTTGAAGGTATGCAGTTTGATAGAGGATACCTCTCACCTTACTTCGTTACAAACGCTGATAAGATGACAACAGAGCTAGAAGATGCTTTGATTTTACTGCATGAGAAGAAATTGTCTTCTTTGCAGCCAATGGTACCTTTACTAGAGACAGTTATTCAGTCTGGTAAGCCATTAGTGATTGTTGCAGAGGATGTGGAAGGTGAAGCACTAGCAACTCTAGTGGTTAACAAGCTACGTGGAGGACTGAAAATTGCTGCGGTGAAAGCTCCAGGTTTTGGAGACCGCAGAAAAGCAATGCTGCAAGATTTGGCAATTTTAACTGGTGGTCAGGTAATTTCTGAAGATTTGGGAATGAAGCTTGAAAATGTTGGAATGGATATGCTGGGAACTGCAAAGAAAGTCTCAATTACCAAAGATGAGACAACCATTGTGGACGGTGCTGGTGAAAAAGCTGAAATTGAAGCGCGTGTGGCACAAATCAGAGGCCAAATTGAAGAAACTTCTTCAGATTATGACAGAGAAAAGCTTCAAGAACGTTTAGCAAAATTAGCTGGAGGCGTTGCGGTTATCCGAGTTGGTGGTAATACCGAGGTAGAGGTCAAAGAGAGAAAAGATCGTGTAGATGATGCTCTTAATGCTACTAGAGCTGCTGTTCAAGAAGGTGTTATTGTTGGCGGTGGCGTTGCATTGGTCCAGGCTGCTAATTCTTTGAGCAAACTCAAAGGTTCTAATTCTGACCAAGAAGCAGGGATTACTATCGTAAGACGTGCACTTGAAGCGCCGTTGCGGCAGATTGCTGAAAATGCTGGTGTTGATGGGGCTGTTGTCGCTGGAAAAATCCGGGAGAGTAAAGATAAGGCTTATGGATTTAATGCTCAAACAGAGGAATATGGAGACATGTTTAAGTTTGGTGTAATAGATCCAACTAAAGTTGTTAGAACAGCATTAGAAGATGCGGCTTCAATTGCTGGTCTTTTAATCACGACTGAAGCAATGGTTGCTGATAGGCCTGCACCGGCTGCAGCTGCTGGCCCTGCTGGTGGAATGCCAGATATGGGTGGCATGGGCGGCATGGGCGGCATGATGTAACCTGCATAAAGTAAAGAAATTTAAAGGGGCTGGATTATTCAGCCCCTTTTTTTATGGAAATCTGTTAAACTTTAGTTAATATCTTTTAAATGAAATTATTTTTCCTAACATCGCTAGTAATGACTGCTTTTGCTTTGAATTCGGTGTTGGCTAGATTAGCAATGGTGTCAGATTCAATTGGTCCGTCTAATTTTGCAACAATTAGGGCTGGTGCTGGCGCCTTAACATTAATCCTCCTAGTTCTTATAATTAATAAAACAATACCAAAATTTACTTATCTTACAGTTCTTAGAGGAATAGCGTTAGTATTTTACCTGATTGGATTTAGTTTTGCATACTTAACAATCGATACTGGAATTGGAGCTTTAATACTCTTTGGCGGTAGTATGTTCATAATGTTTGTTGGCGCATTATTCTTAAATGAAAGTATAACAAAAATCCGTATAATCGGAATGGCATTAGCTTTGTTTGGTTTGTTTATATTAGTGGATCCGAGGTTTTCTGAAAATAGCCTTTATGGAATCATCTTAATGTTTTTTGCTTCTTTTGGTTGGGGACTATATACTGTTTTGGGTCATGAGCAAAAAGCGCCATTATCAAATACAGCTGGCAATTTTGTATTGGCGCTACTTCTCTTATTACCATTGACATTTTTTATGCCTGATAGTGTTCAAGCAAGTTCTTACGGTATCTCTTTAGCTTTAGTGTCTGGATCAATAACTTCAGGTATTGGGTATGCATTGTGGTATTTTATTCTTCCCAAAATAAAAATAGCAACAGCGTCGACAGCTCAGTTAACTGTCCCATTAATAGCAGCATTAGGTGGGTACCTATTCATGTCTGAAATCTTAAATTGGCAATTTTATGTGGCTTCAGTTTTAATATTGGGAGGTATTTCACTACCATTTTTCTTTAAAAAATAATGGTTCTATTATTTATAGAGTAATGCTGGCTGTAAGAATTGCTTCTTAGTAAAGTTGATTGACATGTCCCATTTTTCGATCTGATTTTATATCTTTTTTACCATAAAGGTGAACTGCCGAATTTCTTGCGTTTAACAATTGTTCTAAGTTTAGAATGTCATCTCCTAAAAGGTTTGTCATTTTTACATTAGAATGTCGGTTTCCATCACCCAATGGTAGTCCCGTGATAGCGCGCACATGTTGCTCAAACTGATCTATTACACATCCATTTTGTGTCCAGTGACCTGAATTATGAACTCTAGGTGCAATTTCATTTACTATCAGTTTGTTATCTTTGACAAATAGCTCGACACCTATTGTTCCTATATAATCTAGTGCGTTCAAAATTTTCCCAGTAATAATTATTGCATCTGTAGCAATTTTTTTATTTATTCTTGCAGGTACGATAGTCGTTCGTAATATCCCATTTTGGTGAATGTTTTCCCCAGGGTCGTAACAACTTATGGAGCCATGTTGATCCCTTGCACCGATTACTGATATTTCTTGATCAAAGTTAATTAACCCTTCGAGTATGCAAGGTTGACCCTGAAAACTTAAAAGAATATCTACTAAATTTGTTTTACTGTTTAAACGAGCCTGACCTTTGCCATCGTAACCAAAACGGCGTGTTTTTAAAATAGAATCGCTTCCTATTTTGTTTATTGCATTTTTAAGTTCTGCGTCTGTTTCTACATTGACGAAAGGTGCGGTGTTGAGGCCTATATTATTTAAAAACTGTTTCTCAGTTAGTCGATCTTGACTGGTAAGCAATGCTTTTCTATTTGGATAAATACTTACATAATTTTCAATCACGTCTAATGCTTGGGTCGGAATATTTTCAAATTCATAAGTAACGACATCGACTGATTTTGCAAAGTTAGTTAATGCTTTTATATCTTCATAAGAAGCAACCGTTGTTAAGTCAGATACTTGGCTGGCCGGACATCCTTTCTGAGGATCGTAAATGTGAGATTTAAAGCCCAATTTGGAGGCCGATGATGATAACATTCTACCTAGTTGGCCACCACCAAGAATTCCAATGGTCTTATTTTTTGACAAATCAGGTTTCATTCTTTGGTTCATGCGGTATTGAATTTGATAAATTTTCTCGCCATTGCAGCAATTTTTTGTCAAGGTTCAGATCGTTTATGGCGAGAATAGAAATGGCAAGAAGTGCTGCATTGATTGCTCCGGGTTCTCCAATCGCCATGGTTGCTACTGGATAACCTTTTGGCATTTGAACAATGGAGTACAATGAGTCTAACCCTAAAAGTGCCTTCGAGGTAATAGGAACGCCAATTACAGGAAGCCTAGTTTTTGATGCCAGCATTCCAGGTAAGTGGGCTGCCCCTCCTGCTCCAGCAATAATCACCTTTAGCTCACGTTTTTCTGCTGTGCTACCGTAGTCCCAAAGTCTATCTGGGGTTCTATGGGCTGAAATAATTTTTGTTTCGAATGAAATGTTAAATTCTTTTAATATTTTTACAGATTGCTTCATAGTTGACCAATCGGATTGACTACCCATAACAATTCCAATCATTGGTAGCGCCATGAAATCATCCTTTTCTTTTTATTCATATATTAGGCAATTATATCGGGTGTCATTTCATCTTCTAAACGACTAATCTGATCTTTCAATAATAATTTCCTTTTTTTTAACAAACGCAAAGTAAATTGATCAGATGCTGACAATTTGATTAATGTTAAAATTTTTTGATCAAGTTCCCGGTGATCTTTTTTTAAAGTTTTTAACTTAATGGTTAAAACTTCTTTTCGACTCATTTGTTCATTTTTTTCCATTTCAGTTATTAGTTACCATAATTTTCAATAATTGATTAGAAAAAAATCAAATGAGCTTATGGCTTGAAATGTCGAAAAAACCCACCATATTATGGTAATAAGAAAAAACGTTTCAAATTGAAAAAATAATATCTCATTACAGGTTTGAGTTATGACAAAAATCTTATTTGGCTCACATCCATTTTTGTTGGGTTTTGACAGGTTAGAAAGCTTAGTTGAGCAAACTGTCAAATCTAGTGGGGACGCTTACCCTCCATTCAATATTGAGAAATGTAGTAAAAACAAATTTAGATTATCAATAGCGGTGGCTGGTTTTTTAGATGAGGAGTTAGAGGTTACCCTCAACGATAATCAATTGATCGTTAAAGGAAAGAAAAAAGATGTGGGGAAGAAAATATATTTACATCGTGGCATAGCTACTCGACAATTTCAAAAGAATTTTGTTTTATCTGATGATATTAGTATTGTTGAGGCCACCGCCGAAAATGGGCTTCTTAATATTGATCTTGAGCAAATTGAGCAAAATAGCCTGTTTAAAAAAATACCTATAAGAAAAGGAAAATAAGAATTGGAACAAAAATACCGTTTAGAAGGTTTAGATGAAAAAGGATTGGTTTACGTTAAATCAATTGTAGTTAGTGACTTGCCTGCAGATCTGCAAGAGGATGTTAAAGGAGAGCAAGAACCATTGTTTGCCGTACATAATTCGATTGGAGACAGGTTGGCAATTGTATCAGGTAGAGAAGCTGCATTTTATGTGGCGCTTCAGAATGACTTGTGTCCCTTAAGTGTTCATTAAATTTATATCTTAAATGAATAGTTACTGATGCATATCTCACACAATGAGCTTCGGGGGCATTTAGCGATGCTCGCATTTTCAGGTTTGGTAGCAGGTTCTTTTGCTTTAGGTGTGAGAGTAGCAAATGAGATTACTCCAGCTGCATTTACACTAATACGATTTGTTATTGCTGTGTCTATTCTGTTAACAATAATTTTAGTTAAGGCAGAATTCACAAGAAAGTTTTTTGAAGCTCCCTGGAGATTTTTTGTACTAGGTGCCTGTATTGCTATTTATTTTGTACTTATGTTTGAAGGTTTGAAAGTAGCCTCGTCAGTTTCATTAGCGGCAGTTTTTACATTTGCCCCATTATTAAGCGGATTTTTTGGTTATATATTGGTGCGTCAAAAGATGTCTGCTTCTATCTTTATAGCTCTTATAATTGGTGGAATTGGAGCCTTATGGGTTGTATTTGAGGGAAATTTGGGTCGATTTATGATGCTCGAATTTGGATTTGGTGAGCTGATATTCTTTTGTGGTGTGGTTTTTCATGCAATTTATACTCCATTGTCTAGAAAGTTAAATAGAGGAGAGAGCCCTCTTATCTTTGCTTTTGCTACAACTTTGGGTGCAACAATACTGATGATTTTTTATGGGTTAGCGGATGTTTACCAAACTAATTTATTTGAGTTATCTTGGATGGTTTGGCTAACCTTAATTTATACTGCAGCGTTTGCGAGCGCGCTGACATTTTTTTTGATTCAATCTGCTACTTTGGTTTTGCCTAGTTCTAAAGTAATGGCATATACTTATTTGGTGCCTAGTTGGGCATTAGTTTGGGAATTAGGGCTTGGGCAAACTGCTTTACTTTACAATATCTGGGTGGGAATTTTACTAACAATTTTTGCATTGATTATTTTGCTTTGGGCTCCAGAAGGCGGGTAAATAATTGTCTTAAGTATATTTTCGCATCATTAAAATGTGCGTTACTATCTTTGTTACCAACCACAGCTTGAATTTGAACATCAAAATCAGCATAGTGTTGGGTGGTCGCCCATATCGAAAAAATGAGATGGTACGGATTGATAGGTTCAATTTTTCCAGCATTGATCCAAGAATTGATAATATCTGCTTTTTGATCGGCTAATTCTTTTAGTGGGCCACTTAATACTTCAAGCATTCTAGGTGCTCCTTGTAGTATTTCGTTTGCAAATAATCTGCTTTCACGTGGAAATATTCTAGCCATCTCTAATTTATTTTCCACATAAGAACAGATTTCTTGGACAGGGTCTCCATTTGACGATATGACCTCCAGAGGTTCTAGCCATTTATCTAAAAGTTTGGAAAGTAGAGCTGAATGGATATCATCTTTACTATCAAAATAATATAAGATGTTAGGTTTTGATAAGTTGGCCTCCTTGGCTATCATATCGATAGTAGCACCTTTGAAGCCATGGTTAGAAAATACATCTAACGCAGCATCAAGAATAATATTTATTTTTTCTTTTTGGATGCGAGTTACTTTTTTTGTGGTATCAGATCTGGCCAAAAAAGATTCCTATCTGTCGATTGAGTTACGATTTAGGCAAAATTTCTTAGTTTGGTCAACTAAAGCTTTTTTTAAAAACACATTTAAAGAATCTATATTTTAATAAATATTGACTATTTGGTAAATTTTATATTTAATCTTGGTGTTATAAGGACCCGTGAGGCTAAATGAATATGAACGTAAGACAGCAGATCGGATCAGATTCAATTTCTATGGAATTGGAAAGTCTGATGCAGAGAGCATCCGAGAAACGTGACTTCAAGTATGACAATTTCATAACTTACTCTCGTAAAGTTTTTGTACCACTTACAAATATGTGTCGCGATACTTGCGGTTACTGCACATTTGTAAAACATCCAAATTCACCCGAAGCAAATATAATGACTCCTGAAGAAGTTTTGAATGTGGTCAAAAAAGGAGAGAAGAAAGGGTGTAAAGAAGTTCTATTTAGTCTAGGTGAAAAGCCCGAGCTTCGCTATGAAAAAGCAAAGAAAATGTTAAATTCTCTTGGGTACTCGAGGATGACTGATTATCTTAGAGATATGTGTGAATTGGTTCTTACAGAGACTACTCTTTTGCCACATGTAAATTCTGGTACTTTAACTGATGAAGAAATCGATCTTTTAAGTCCTGTATCAGCTTCAATGGGAATGATGTTGGAAACTGTAAGTAGAAGATTAAATCGAAAAGGAGAAGCGCATTATGCTTGTCCAGACAAAGTACCTTTGCAAAGATTAAGGACTTTGAAACGTGCTGGAGAAAAAAATGTGCCATTTACTACTGGAATTTTAATTGGAATTGGTGAAACAAGAGAAGAGCGGTTAGAAGCTTTACGGGAGATTAATCGTATTCATCAGAAGTATGGGCACATACAAGAAGTTATAATTCAAAACTTTCAGAGCAAACCTGATATCGAGATGGCACTTCATCCGGAGCCAAGTCTTGATGATATGCTTTGGACGATTGCAAATGCTCGATTAATACTCGATATCGATATTAGCGTGCAAGCACCTCCAAATTTAAGTGAACGCCATATAGATTATTTAAAGGCAGGTATAAATGATTGGGGTGGAATTTCACCAATTACTATTGATTTTATAAATCCTCAGCATGATTGGCCTGAAATTCGCGAGTTAATGAAGACCACCTCAAATGCAGGGCATGTTTTAAAGGAGCGGCTAACTGTTTACCCTTCCTTTTTCAAAAATACTTCTAAGTATTTGCATGAAAACATTCGAAATAGGGTTGCAACTATGGCAGATGAGAATGGGCTGCCAAAAGATCAATACTGTGAGGTAGACTGTTGAATAGAGTTTTAATTTCCCAAAAAAATAAAATTAGATTAGGTATAGATACAAGTTCTGAAGTTGAAGAAATATTGTCTGGGGCACTAGCAGGAGATGAAGTAAGCTTAAAAGATGGGATAACACTTTTTGAATCTCAACCGAAAGACTGGCGTGATATTTTTCAGGTAGCGGATGAGTTTCGAAGACGTGCTAATGGAGATAATGTAAGTTTTGTAGTCAATCGTAATATAAACTTTACAAATGTTTGTTATATGGGGTGTAAGTTTTGTAATTTTGCCAAAAGAACTGAAGACCATAACGCAGAATGGCTAGAATTAAGTCAAATTGTTGAGCGAGCCCAAGAGGCTTGGGATAGGGGCGCCACAGAGGTTTGTATCCAAGGCGGATTACACCCAAAAATGTCTGGGACTTATTATCGAGAAATATTATTAGCAATAAAATCACATTTACCGAATATGCACATTCACGCTTTTTCTCCATTTGAAATTTGGTATGGTTCCAAAAAAACCAAAATGTCTTATCGAGATTTTTTAATTGATTTAAAAAATTGTGGGCTTGGATCTATGCCTGGTACTGCAGCTGAAATTTTAGATACTGAAGTTAGGCAAAAGCTTACAAAGAATAAACTGAGTGCTGAAAAATGGGTAGAAATAATACGTACTGCCCATAAGGTTGGTATAAAAACTTCAGCAACAATAATGTATGGTCATGTCGATGGACCAAAGCACTGGGCTGCTCACATAGATTTACTACGTGACATTCAAAAAGAAACAGGTGGATTTACAGAATTAGTACCATTGAGCTTTGTTCACACGGACTCGCCCCTTTATAATAATGATCCAGTCAATGTTCGCCCAGGTCCATCAACGCATGAAGTTGACCTAATGCATGCTGTTTCAAGAATTATGTTAAACGGTTGGATTGATAATATTCAGGTTTCTTGGACTAAATTGGGGGCTCAAAGGGCTCAAGGTATATTGAGCCGTGGTGTTAATGATTTTGGTGGGACGCTAATGAATGAGAGTATTTCTCGAGCAGCAGGCTCCAAAAATGGACAAGAGATTACACCTTTAGAAATTGTAAAAATGATTAGGGCCGCAGGAAGAGTACCCGTTCGGCGTAATACACTGTATGAAATAAAAGAAATTTATAAATCGCATGATCCGATCGATATTGATCCTTTAGTTGAGCGTGGCGGTTATAATCCTCTTTCATTTTTGGAGATGTTTCCCGAAACCTCTAAAAACACGGATACAGAGTATAATGAGTGAAAATGAGTTAAAAGTCTTACTTATAGCAGGTGGTGTAGGTGGAGCAAAAATGGCTGAAGGCTTTAATGCTGTTTCTGGAATTTCGCTTACTATTTTGGGTAATATTGGAGATGATGAGAGTTTTCATGGTCTTTGGGTGTCGCCTGATATCGACACAATGATCTACACTTTATCTGATGAAATTAATAGGAACCAAGGTTGGGGTGTTGATGGTGACGATTATAAAGCATTATCGTTTTTGTCTAAATTAGGTTGTGAAACTTGGATGAGTCTTGGTGATAAAGATTTAGGTGTTCATATTTATAGAAGTGAACGTTTGTATCGAGGTGATAGAGCTTCTGATATCGCACGTGATATCGCAAAAGCATTTGGTGTAAAACCTAATATTGTTTTACCAAGTGATCAAAAAGTACAAACAAAAGTATTGACTGATAACGGTTGGCTATCTTTTCAAGAATATTTTGTGAAAGAAAAATGCATGCCAGAAGTTAAAAAAATTGATTTTGTGGGTCTTGAAGAAGCGAAACCAACTATCGAAGCATTAGAAGCATTTTCTAATTCTGATGTAATTATTATTGCGCCATCCAATCCTCTTGTCAGCATTTCACCTATTTTAAAGATAAAAGGAATCTCAGAGGCATTCAAAAAAAGTGATGCAAAAAAGTTAGCTGTTAGTCCACTTATCAATGGTAAAGCAGTGAAGGGTCCCGCAGAGAAAATAATGAATTCATTAGGATTACAATCAGATGCCATAGGAATAGCTAAATTTTATGAAGAATTCATAGATACAATATTAATTGATAATGTTGACCGTGAATTGGCTCCCGATATAGAGTCATTAGGTTTAGAAGTTTA